>Ga0066652_100000232_pt1 | contig 29013 bp, 19 predicted proteins | sample GraSoiAngelo_101_FD_71413 | JGI IMG/M metagenome (GOLD analysis project Ga0066652, IMG submission 71413) | Grasslands soil microbial communities from the Angelo Coastal Reserve, California, USA - 14_0903_02_30cm | ecosystem: Environmental > Terrestrial > Soil > Grasslands | place: USA... | reverse complement strand
ATACCAAAGCCCAAGGCTGATGTCAACTTCATTTTGTGTTACTTCTCCACCTATTTGGTAACTGTTGTGATTACCCTGCCGGTAACCCATGGCGCCAACACTAACAGACCATCTTCTTTCCGGGTTTGTATAGGTATATAAAAGATTGCCCGACCATAACACAGGTAAATTGCTCCTGATCGTGTCCGACGTGGAAGTGAAAGATTCATCGGGACGGTTGATATGATGAGCGCTGAACCCCACGAGCAAACGACTATTATCTGTAAGATTGTAGTTGAAGTAAGTTCCAGCAGCAAAGTCGGGATAGAACTTACCGCTGTTTGCTGCTACATCGGCAGAAGAAGCTGAGCCAGGAATTACCCCATTAATATCCAGCTCATCGGCAAACACGAGTTTACTATAGTCGATTCGTCGTTGCGCCAGCCCAAATTGCATGGCACCAGTCCAGAACCACCGGGGCTGGCCACCATTTTCCGCGGTACTTGCCACACCCGAACAAACAGTATAAGCATAAGATGCGTAAACGCCTGTTTTTTTCAGGTAACCTTCATTTGAGTTGGTCACAAGTAACCCAATGCCGCTACTGATCGACGGAAAAAACTTATCAACGGAAACGGCCGCATAATTCATTTGTGAAGGTATCGTCCACCAGTGTCGGCGATAGATAGCGCTAAAGCGAAGATCATGTTCACCCGCTCCCGTTGCAGCAGGATTGGTATTAATGGGCGATAAATAGGCTTGCGAGAACACCGGGTCCTGCGCCAGGCTCTCCTGTGGGATAAAAAAGCATGCAACCAGTGCTGCACACACAATTCTTGCCTTCTTTTTAAGTATGGATTGCATAAAAACTATTTTATTATGGTAATAAAACCAGCTTTGACATATTTGTTGCTTCCGGGGTACTTCATTCCTTTCCATTCCGTTCCGTTGATATAAGTTCCTTCAATTTGCCAACTGTATACGTCCTGCTGCAATACCTGGCCATTGAATTTTCCATCCCATGGCTCACTAGGCGAGCCGTTAGCATCCAGGCGACTTGTCTCAAATATCTTTTGCCCCCAATTGTTATAGATACGCAGATGATAATTCTTTAGCCCCTTTGCCAGCGGTAAAAATTGACGAAGGCTATAGTTGGCGCAGCCCAGGCACATTGCATTCGGCACATATATATAACCGGGAATATATAGCACGGTTACTTTTATAGAATCATAGGCCTTGCAACCCGTGTTGAAATCGGTGACAAGCAGCTTTACTTTATATACACCCGTATCGCCATATTCATAAGTAATCTCTCTCCCGTTCTTTGTTTGCTGAGATCTGTCGCCCATGTACCACACGTATGTTTTACTTGCGTTGGTGGCAACGGTATCTTTAAATGAGAACCGGTAATCGGGTTGCTGAAGGACTACCGAGGGGCTTACTTCGATGTACGGGTAAGGCAGAGGCTGAACGATCAGCTTGCCGGAAAGGGAAGTGTCGCCACAACCGGCAGCATTTTGCGCTAATGCACGGATAGTGTATTCTTCGGGCACCGTGTTATTGACTGTGCAGACAAATCGATAATTGAAAGGATTGTTAGTGCCTTCGATGGATCCATTGACAAACCATTTATAGTTTACCGGCTCGCCGCCATTGTTGATAGCGATCGCATTGAATAAAGCGGTAGTATCATGGCTGCAGGTTTTAATAAGCGTGGGACCAAAGCTGATCTGCGGCGTGTTATAGACCCGGAATTGATAAATATTGCTGTCGGCGCAGGCGTCTGTTGTGTGCACAACCAGTTTAACCGAGTATGTTCCCGGCTTATCATAGACATGAGTTGCAGACAGTCCGTTCAAATGAAATTCTCCCTGCGATGAGCTACTGTCATAGACCGTCCATTCGACAAGACTATAGCCGGCAATATTACCCGCTGTTACATTCAGTGTATAGGGTGCGCAAGCTTTTCCCGGAGCCACTATGATCTGTGCCGGTATCTTATCAACGACCGTTATCTGCCGGCTGATCGTATCGCTGCAGATAAACCCGGAGGTGTGAACGTTGTTGGCGATAAGCCTGATGGTAAATACGCCGGCATGATCATAGATGTGTTGCCCGTTGTTAAAAGATGAAAATGAACCATCGTCCCAGGACCACTCGTAAGAATTGGCGTTAATCGATAAATTATTTACTGAAAGCGGCAGACCCTTGCAAACTTTTACCGGCGATGCGGTAAAGTTGGCCACCGGGGGAGCATACACTACAACCGTTTTGTAGATAGTGGTATCTGAACAATCATTTTGCAGCCGAACAGTGACAGTATAAGTTCCAGGGTTTGCATAAAGATGGGTAATACTATTTTGACTATTGGGAATAATGATCGCCTGTGAATTGTCGCCGAAGTTCCAGGTCAATTGTGCCGCCCCTACCGAACTATTATTGAATGTAATCAAATGCGGAGCACAGCCGGAGAGTTCGTTACCATAGGCAGAGATAAATGGCTGGATAGTGATAGGGTTGACAGCAATGATGATGGATTGCGTATCCCTGGTACACTGGTTTTCGGATATCAAACGGATCGTGTAGTTGCGGATAGTGCCGGTATAGTAGGTATGGTTGAATGAAGTCAGCGTATGAATTGTATCAGTTTGCCCATCGCCGAAATCCCAGTAGTACGAAAAATTATTTCCCAGCGAAGTGTTTTGAATATGTATCGTAAATGGAGAGCATCCTCTTGTCGTGTCTACCGCGAACCGCGCTTTGGAATTAGCAAAAACTTTTACGCTATCATAGAAATAAGTTGTATCGCAGCCATTGTATTCTTTTAACACAATGTGATAAACAGTATCCCTGAAACTGGAATTGGTATTGAAGCTAATTGTGCCGGGCTGTACGGCTGCTGTACTAATTCCGTTGCCAAAATTCCAGAAGAACTGAACACCTGTGAGGAGAGATGATGTGTTCGTGAATAATACATTCAACGGAGCACACGCACTATCCCGGTCTTTTGTAAATGCAGCCGTAACAGCGGGCCTTGTTATGAAAGATTTTTGAAGACTATCGGACTTGCAACCATAGGGACTAGTCGTTACCAGCTTAATTGTTACAGTATCGCCTGGAAGGTTAATAACATATGAAGGAACATTACTTCCGGCGCCAGATGCGATCAGCGCATTATCGGCATACCAGTTATAAATTCCATTTCCAGGGAATGCTACGTTGGTGATTAGCGTGTTGATATTTATTGGGGCGCATTTTACTGTGTCACCGGTGATGAAATTGGCATCTGCATCCGGGTTTACGGTGACAGTTACCATTTTATTGTCAGCGCAACCGTTAAGCAGCGTGCCCGTGACTGTATAACTGGTTGTAGAAGCCGGGGATGCAATGACAGTATTGTTGTTGCTATTGTTCAACGTTGTGCCCGGCGACCATAAATAACTGTAGGCTCCGCTTGCTGTCAATGCGGCACTATTGCCGATGCAAATTTGTGGCGCAACCGGGGAGATGCTGACAACCGGTTTTCTTTTTACGGTAATTTTTACCGAATCAATACTTGAGCAATTGATACCGGCAGAAGCAGATAAATAATAAGTATAAGTTGTGTCGCTGGCGGATCCCGTATAATTTAAGGTTGCCGTTGGATTGGAAACGGAAGAATTGCTCAATCCTGTTGCAGGAGCCCATTGATAGGTTACACCGGCGACAGCAGTCATTCCCAACGGGACCGAGATGCCACTGCAAACTGAGACAGCGTTGCCGGCTTCAGCTAATGGCGGAGATGAGATCACGACATTGGTGGTGGTTGCATCACTGAGCATACAACTGCTATCGGTTACGATTAGTTGAACCGGAAAGATTCCAGTGCTTGAGTAAAAGATATTTCCCGGTACGGCGCTGTTTGATGTTGAAGGACTGCCATTGAGAAAACTCCATTGATAGCCGAAAGGTCCTGGCGCATAACAGTTAATGATGTTGGCAGCCGGCGCAATACTGTTGTTGGCGCAAATAGCGTTAATTGGGGCGATCGAGGACCGGGGTGGCCCCTTGATAAAAAATGAATCCAATGCATATACTTCGGGACAACCATATGGCGAATTGGTTGCCTTGACAGTTAGCCGGATAATATATTTTCCAATCTTGCTGAACAGGACAGATGGTGAAGCTGAAGTAACGCCACTGCCATTCACGAATGTAAAAGGTGTTACATTACCAGGGGCACAACCCTGGGGATCGCTGTAAGTGATGGTCCAGGTGTAGTCATCGCCCTGGCAGCCGCCGAAAGGAGATGTATTTAAAAGACTGATCGTTGCAGGACCGCAACTGTTATGTTGGTTAATGGTGAACGAGGCCTGGGGAGGATTACGGACACAGATCGTTCGTATCGTGCTGTCAATTCCGCAACGATCATTGAAGATGTACAATTTTATGGTGTAAGTACCGGTAGTGTTGAATTGTATATTCAGTGAATTGCTTCCATCTGTCCATACATTGCCGTTGGTTGGATTTCCATTCAGTGAACCCAGTGTTCCATTAATTAGGTTGTAACCTGAAGACGGAGTTATAGCCCAAACCTTGATGCCATTGTTTATACATTCCGATGTGAATGTACCGGTTTGGCTGATTACATTTCCAAAGTTTGATATGTTAGAGACACTCACGATCGTATTGACGCAAACAACAGGAGTGGGTAGGTAAATAGCGGGTCTTGGTTTTCCGGAAACATAAATCGGAACGACGGAAGCGCTATTGGAGCCGCACGGGTTTTCGATGGTGAGATAAGCGCCGAATGCATTGACGTAAGTATTGATGCCATTATTACTGGAGAAAAGACAGGAGCCTACATTGAAATAGTGTGCGACAGTGGTAGGAGGCAAATGTTGAAATACCTGGGGGGCAGTGCCGTCATTGATCAGGAAAGAGTACATAGTCCCTGGCGGATTGTTTTCAACATTGGTGATAAGAAAACGTAAAGAGTCCGAGGAGCATATATCTGTATTGCCCAGACTGGCAAGTCCTCCCGCCGGTATCGTACCCAGGAAAACAACATATTTTTTTATACCGATACAACCATCGGGGCCGGTGACATTAACAGTCATTGTACTTCCGCCAAGTGGAAAATTATGCGAGATCACTTGCCCTGTCGGCCAACTGCTGAAAGTAGAATCAGATGACCCTTCGCCCCACTGAATGGTATAGGAAAGATTGTTGGCAATCGTAGAGGATTGGTTGTTGAATTTAAAATTATAAGAAGGTATGTTGTTACACTTTTTAAAAGTAGACATGCCATTGAAAGGTCCAAAGCTTACCAGCGGATCGGCATTGCCAATTGCCGCATCGGGGACATTTCTTATGGTGACATTATGTAAGATGGAATCGCGACAGCCAAAAGAATTTGTGACAACAAGCTTAACCGGGAAGACCTGGGTGCCTGGTAGCCCGATCGCTGTGAGAAACTGGTGCGTAGGATTTTGCAAAAAGTTGTTAGCTCCATCAGCGAAATTCCAGCGATAGGTTAATGGTTCTCCTGTTGTGGAGGTGTTTGTAAATTGTATGTTTTCGTTGCCGCAAACATTATCTGGAGAAAAAGTATAACCAGCTACAGGATATACATCAGAAACGTGAACGATAAGAAAAGTTGAATCGGCGAATGCTCCTCCTACCACTTTTTGAAAGGTCGTATCGTAGCCAAGTGTATCATACGTAATGGAGAAGGGTCCAATTCCCGTACCTATTGAAGGAGTTCCGCTGTTAAATCTCCAGTAAATATTTAATGATCCCTGCGCGGCACTGATGTAGGTGATCGTACTTCCCTTGCATACATGGATCGTATCTCCATGCGACATGATCTTTCCATTTGCACGAATGCCCGCTACTACCTGTGACCAGGAGTTAGTTGAGGTAAATAGAATAAAAATACACAAGCAGAGCAGTGCCGCCCGCCACGGATAGTTTTGGTACATTTTCAAATATTGAACTAAAAGCTAGGGGCAGGACACAAAACAGCAACGCGGTATTTACATCAGGCTATAGGATGAGAAGGGGAAAACAATATATAAAAAAAGAAATCGAAACTCAATAGTTTCCTCGCGAAATTTTTTTGAGAAGCAAAATAAAAAATCAGGTGCGAGCGAAACTGCGGAAAATACGGTCGGCCGGTGGTCGCTTAAAACCAGCCGCGACGTTTGAATACCGATATCATCCACACAGGAATAATGAGCATGAGTCCCACGGCGATCCAGAAGCCGTATTGATTGTGGAGGTAAGGGATTGACTCAAAGTTCATTCCGAATATGCCACCAATGACAGTAGCAGGCGCGAGCAGGCAGGTCACAATTGCCATCACTTTCATCACCTCGTTCATCCGCAGATTGACATTATTAATATATAGATCCTGCATACTCACCATAATATCGCGGTAGTTTTCGGAAAGATCAATGGCCTGCACGACGTGATCATAAACATCTTTGAAATATTTGGTCGTTCGGTCGTCGAGCAACTCGCTTTCGCTACGAAGGGTACCACTTATGAGATCTCTCACCGGGACAATGTTTCTTTTTAACACGATCAGTTCTTTGCGAAGCTGGTTTATCCTGGCCAGCGATCTTTTATTGCTGTTGCGGATGACTTCTTCTTCAAGGAACTCGATGCGGTCGCCCAGCTTTTCCATTACTATAAAATAATTATCTACTATCAGGTCGAGCATAGAGTAACACAGATAATCGGCCCCGCTTTGCCGGGCTTTACTGTTAGCTAACTTGAGCCGGTCGCGCAGTGGGTTGAAGACATCGCGATTCGCATCTTCCTGGAAACTGACAACGAATCCTTTTCCCAGGGCGATACTTATTTGCTCCTGTTCAACCGTTTGTTTCTGATCGTTATAGTAAAGCATGTTAAGCAGGCAGAAAAGGATACCATCCACTTCATCCATTTTGGGCCGCTGGTTAATGCTTAATATGTCTTCTACAAGCAAAGGGTGAATAAGGAAATGATTACATATTGCTTCAACATCGGCTTTGCGGAGGCCGTCAATGTTGATCCAGGTAACTGTATTGCTGGTTTTATACAGAAAGGCTTCTTCCACCCCTTTCAGTTTTTTTACTTCCAGTGTACCAGGACTATAATCATAGACAGAGGTGATAACTTCTGTGGCTTCTTCCCGGTGGGGAATGATAGTTGGATTGACCGACAATATTTCTTTGGTGCGTTGGGTACCAAAGAGGTTGGGCAGGTACAGGTATTTAAGATATTTCTCCGGCCTTAATCCCTTTACATTCATAAGAGAAAGGTAGGAAAAGTATGGATAAGATCGTGTTAGGGAGGAGTCAATATATTTCTACTACGATGAGGCGCAAGGGTAGTGGAAAATAAGTTTTAATGCAGGTAGAAATAGGCTGGTACAAGGGACATTTATTATTGGCAATATCTTATGTGTTTTACCCAGGGATTTTAGCCCATAGTCCGGAAGCATTGTTCTTGTATTGATGCCGTCGGCCTTAATCTTTCGGCATTGACCAAGACATAGGCTTCAGCCCTTTGGGCCCTCCCAGGCCTGCCCTCCCCCACCACCGCCACCATTCAGACCACCCGCTATCCACAAAGAGGGACATGCCCGCATATGGGGCTTGATCTATTTGAATAAGCAGGCATCACCAGGCGCATGGCAACTTTGTTCTCATGAATACGATCGCTAGCAAAATCGGAACGTCCGACTACAATGATTCCGGTGACAAATATCATTCTCACCAAGAACAAGACAAGGGGAAAAACACAGAATTAAAATAGAAAAATCTGTGTTTTCAATGATGCATTAACCCTATGTTCGGTAACCAATCACGTTGGTAGATGAAGTTTAACTCAGGCAGGAATTGATTTTTCCCCCAACACCTTCTTAATAGCGCCAACTATCTTCTCTCCTCTTTCTCTTATCTGTTCTTCCGACCATAGCAGGCTGATAGCAGTGGAAACGCAACGGCCCATAACAGCATCGCTGGCAGAAAAATCCTGTGTTTGTAGTTTTTTCAACGCTGCTTGCTGGTCATTATTCAGGGCATGAAGCGACACATAATTTTTCAAATGATCCCATTTGCGGATATAATGCCAGTTATTATCATACCAGTAAAAATTGCCAGCCAGGGCTCCCTGCCCTTTCAATTCGTTAACGACATTTCTTGTGATCTCTTCCGTGGGCAAAAACCAGCTCAGGAACGTGCAGCTATCTCCGTCAGGATCGGGAATGGTCCTGAATGTTATTTCCGGCACGTTGGATAAAATATTTTTTAAGTAGCCATGATTTCTCCTTTGGATATCCAGGAATGAATCGAGTTTTCTCACCTGGGCCAAACCCACCGCAGCATGTAACTCGGAAATACGATAGTTGTAGCCAATAAAAGGATGCTGGTCGGCTCCGCGGTCGGCACCGCCCTTATGATCATGGCCGTGATCGGTATAGCCATCGCATTTTATATAAACAGATTCATCGTTTGTGAGAACAACACCACCTTCCCCACAAGTCATGATCTTGACAAAATCAAAGGAGAATGTACCCGCATGACCGATCGTGCCCACGGCTCTACCTTTGTAAGAAGCACCGATGCTCTGGCAGGCATCTTCCAGCAAAATGAGATTGTGTTCTTTAGTGATTGTTAGCAGCGCATCGAGATCTGCCATGCTGCCACACATATGCACTGGAACAATAGCCTTTGTCTTTGAGCTGATCGCTTTCTTCACCGATTCCGGGTTCATTGTGAGGGTTTCATCTACATCTACCAAAACCGGGGTAGCGCCTACACTTAAGACAGATTCAAAGCTGGCAACAAATGTGAAGGAGGGCATGATCACTTCGTCACCGGCGCCAATACCCAATGCTGCGAAAGCGGTTGTCAAGGCAGAAGTACCACTGGAGGTAAGCTGTGCATACCTGGCTCCGAACCTTTTGCAGATCGCAGCCTCCAGCTCTTTCGACTTCCAGATCCCTTTGCGCAAACTGTCAAAACCATAGCGCATGAGGATACCGGTTTCGAGTACCTCGTTTACTTCTTTTCTTTCTTCGTCGCCCCAAAGTTCAAAACCTGGCATAGATGATAGTTTATTAGTTAATTAGTTTATTGGTAGGGAGATTCAAAACCTTCCGCAACTCATAATTTCTCGTACAGGGCTCTCAGCTTTTCACGGGTCATGATCTTTTCCCAGTCTTTACCAAGGGCATTTTCCCAAAGCGGTTTCATTCCCAACGAAACATTTATCATCTTATCGAATTGTTCGTCGGTCAAACCCTTACAGATACCTTGCGGAATGTCCACTTTATTTTTCTCCACCATGCGTTTAAATTCTTTCACACCATCCGGATAATATTCTTCAAGATGGTTCATCACGATACAATTGCCGATGCCGTGCTTGGTGCCCAGCAGGTAACTTAATCCATAACTTACCGCGTGTGCTACTCCTACCTGGCTATATGCAATGCTCATGCCGCCAGCATAAGATGCCATCATTAACTGGTCATCACTTTCATCGTTCCATTCATTTTTTTCAATAAATACCTTTCGGCAAAGCTCCAGCGCTTTTTCGCCATAAGATTTGCTGAATTCATTCAGGTATGTTCCTTCCAAACTTTCAATGCAATGGATATAGCAATCCATGCCGGTATAAAAACGTTGATTCACTGGCGCATTAGCCGCCAGTTCGGGATCGAGGACAATCTGGTCGAATGGTGTGAAATCAGAATTCATCCCCAGTTTCCTGGTTGGACCAGTCAGTACTGTTGTTCTTGAAACTTCGGCACCGGTTCCGCTCAATGTTGGAATACCTGCTTTATAAACGCCAGGATGTTTTACAAGGTCCCATCCCTGGTAATCGGCAGATGAACCAGGGTTGGTCATCATCAATGAAACGGCTTTAGCAAGATCCATGGTGCTGCCTCCACCGATACCGACAATTCCGCTTACAGTCCCGAATTCATTCTTCAGATGATTAGCCAACTCATCTACGTAGCTTGTTTTAGGCTCATGGGTCACGTCGGCCGCATAAACTTTATCATTTCCGCGAAGGGGAATGCGACTAAGCAATGGTCTACCTTCAAAAAAATGGTCAACCAGGAAGATCATTGGCTTGCCCTCTTTGCGGCGCGGCGCAATGATCTCATCCAACTGGTTAAAACTGCCGCGGCCATAAACCACATAATCGACCATCTTGAAATTCCTGAACTTCATGAACCATCTTTTGAGCCGCGAAGATACTAACAATAAAAAAAGCCGTTCTTCCTGGCCTTCGGCAAATGAAAAATTAGTGGCATCTTACAAAAAAATTGTATGCCGGAAAGAACTCAGACACTGGTTGTTGAAGGATACGATGGCAGGAAAATACAGGCCATAGCTTTTGGCGCCCTTCTGCAACTGGACTGGACAGCAAAATATGCGGGCAACAATACTCTTGTATCATACATTCACAAAACCATGAAAGGATATGACAGCGAGATCACGATACAGGCTTCAGATGATCGTCTTACTGTTACCAGTAAAATGCCACAGGAGAAAGCGGGTGATGAGGGAGCAGAAAAAGATGTTACCGCATTCATGAACGCATTCGAAACCGTTAAAGCAAAGGTGAATGACGAGGAGATTGAAGCCTGGAATCAAAAGGTATCTTTAATTGAAGAGGATACAGTAAAGCTGGCGGAACAGGAGACCAAACAAATGAAAGAAGTGGATTCGGTGATGAAACTGTCGACGGGCAACCGGTATATCACTTATTCCATCATTGTTATAAACGCACTTGTGTTTATAATTATGACGGTAAATGGGGTAAATGCATTCAAACCTACAGGCGTTGATATTATTAACTGGGGCGGTAACTATGGAACGCTTACGCTTTCGGGCGACTGGTGGCGACTTATCACCAATGTTTTTGTACATATCGGGATCGTACATATTGCATTCAACATGTATGCACTGTTCATGGTAGGTGTTTATCTCGAGCCGATGCTGGGAAAGACAAGATACCTCGCAGCCTATTTATGTACGGGCATATTTGCCAGTCTTGCCAGCCTTTGGTGGCATAAAGATCCTGTGGCAAGCGCAGGCGCTTCAGGAGCCATATTTGGACTATATGGAGTTTTTTTGGCGTTGCTAAGCACGAATCTTGTGCCTAAACATATCCGTAATAGTTTATTTCAAAGCATTGGGATCTTTGTTGCATACACTCTCATATACGGCATGAGATCAGGCATTGACAACGCTTCGCATGTAGGCGGATTGTTGAGTGGGTTGGGGATCGGATATCTTTATTATTTTGGGCTTAAGCAGCCGAAAAAAAAATCCGTGGCTACTGCAGGGGGGTTGTTACTAGCTACACTTACCGCTGCCTTTCTTTATTTGAATCAAAATAAATTATCGCAAGAAACAAGAATGCAGGCGAAAGAAAAGATTAAAGAATATGACTTTTCAGATGCCTCTAAGTATGATGAGCAGTTTACCAAAATTGTTGAATCTGAAAAAAAGGCAATGGCGCCATTGCAAACGGACAACCCGGATCCCAAACAGGTCGAGCTTATTTCTTTGCCCGCCTGGGATACAGCCGGAAAAGCAGCAGAACTTATGAAAACATATAAGATTTCGGATAAGGCAATGGAGAAGGCAGTAATGTTGGGAAACTATGTTGAATTGAGAAAAGAGCAAACCCATCTATGGTTAGATATACAGGCAAAGGTCGACAGCCTGAAGGTCACTGAATTTTTAAGAGTCAGGATGGCTGCTGATAGCATACTCAGGAACCTCAATAGCTCCCAATGAGATTCTCTTTTACCCAATTAACTTCTTTTCCAACTCTTCCAGTGACACTGTTTTTGTTTCTGGAACCTTTGTTAGAACCCATATCAATTGTAACACCATCATCGCGGCAAAGAATGCAAAAATGGGCCAGGGATGTTTTCCATAAATACCTTTTTTCTCATCCAGGAAAACAGGAGTAATTAACGTAATGACAGCTGCAAATATCCAGTGAATGCTTGCACCAAAGGATTGCCCCATGGCCCTTACTTTATTGGGAAATATTTCAGCGATAAATACCCAGATCACCGCGCCCTGACCCATGGCGTGGGAAGCGATGAACATTAATAGAAAGCTCATCAGGAATGTTGAACCGGCCTGGAACCGAAACGCATAAGCGACAAGGGCAAGGCTGATGATATAGCCAAATGAACCAATGATCAGCAGGGTTTTTCTTCCAACACGGTCAATAAGATATATTCCTACCAATGTGAAAACAAGGTTAGTTCCACCGAGCAAAATAGAGTTACCAAGCGACTCCTTTGCGCCAAGACCCACCTGCGAAAGTATTTCGGGAGCATAGTATATTATAAAATTGATGCCCGATAGCTGGTTAAAGAATGCTACAAAAAATGCCAGCCATAATACTTTCCTGTACTTCCTGCTAAATATACTGTCCTTGCTTTGTCCATTTCCAATGGCTTTATCCGCGTCGATGATATTTTTCATTTCCGACTCCGGACTTTGTGTTCCTATCTGTGCAAGGACCTCCGTTGCTTTTGCGAAATCTTTTTTTACCGAGATCAGCCATCTCGGACTTTCGGGAACAGATATTACCATGATCGTATAAACCAGGGACGGTATTGCTAACACACCCAGCATCCATCTCCAATCTTCGGCACCGCCTACGCCCTGCAAGAAATAGTTGGAGATATAAGCGATCAATATCCCAAATACAATATTAAACTGGTACAATGCCGTCAGTCGTCCTCTTGTTGCGGGTGTAGATATTTCTGAAAGATATGTGGGCGCAACCACCGATGAAACTCCAATACCAAGCCCCCCAATAAAACGAAAGAAAGAGAAAATGTAAGGAGTGGGCGCCAGCGCCGTACCGAATGCAGAGATGGCAAACAAGATCCCAACCCATAGAAGGGTTTTCTTGCGACCGAGCCGCTCCGAAGGAAATCCTCCTATCAAAGCACCGACAACCGTGCCCCAGAGTGCCATTGACATAATAAAAATACCATGAAACCATGGTGAGATATCCATCGTATGCCAGAGGTCCTTGATGGGTTGATTGGCTCCTGATATAACAACCGTATCAAATCCAAAGATGAATCCAGCCAGCGCAGCCACGATAGAATAGCGCAACAGTTTGTTTTTGTTCATAGCAAGTTCGTTTGGAAAAGAAAGATAAGAAAGAAGTGCGGAGAAACAGGGCGGGAGCGGGGAAGAAAGAGCTGGGAACAGGGCGAGAGGGGAAATCTGGGAAAATATCGCTCTTCGCTCTCTTTCTTCGCTCTGTCACTTGATCAGTTTGCCAGCCTTTTCCAAATCTTCTGGCGTATCTATCTCCACTCCCATATAATCGACGACGATCATACGCAGTGGAACACCATATTCCAAATAGCGCAGGCATTCTATTTTTTCAGCAGCTTCCAGCGGAGTGACGGGCCACCTGGTAAAATCAAGCAATGCTTTTTTCCGGAAAGCATAAACGCCAATATGTTCATAATAAGTGACCGGCGCGTTTTTATCCCTGGGGTAAGGAATTACGGAACGACTAAAGAAAAGCGAATTCATATTTTTGTCAACGGCCACCTTTACAAAATTTGGGTCATCGATCTCATTTTGTTTGGTCAATACCTGCATCATCGATGCCACTTGTACCGATGGATCATCAAATTGTTTCAGTAGTCTTTCCAGCGGTTCTCTTTTTACGAAAGGAGTGTCGCCCTGTACATTAATGATTATATCTGCATCCAACGCTTCGGCCGCCTCTGCTATACGGTCTGTACCGCTTTCGTGTTCTTTTTTACTCATTACTGCTTTTCCGCCATGAGAAGAGATCTCTTTGTAGATAATAGCGCTGTCTGTAACAACAATGACTTCGTCAAATAACCCTGTAGCCACAGTAGCATCATAAGTATGACGGATGACCGGCCTGTCTGCGAGCAGCTGCATCAACTTTCCGGGAAACCTCGTAGCGGCATACCGTGCAGGTATCATGGCGAAGATTGTCATGCAGCAAATTTAACAGGTAGTTTAAGAAAAGAACCAAATAACAAGATCCAATCCCGCAAATTTTGCGGGACAAAAAAGCTCCAATATTTAAATCTAAAACCCCAATGATCGGAATCTTCTTTTTTTGGATTTATTATTTCGGATTTTTTTGGTTCTTGTTATTTGGTTCTTGGTTCTTTCTCAAATATCCAGTTTCTGGAACGGCTTCTTCATCAGGTCCATAACGCTCTCATCCTTTTCATTGGGATAATAACGGTCAAGTCCGTACCTGATATCTTTTGGATCCAGTTTCATGAAAGTCCCGAGGATGCGGTCCCAGAAAGAAAACACCGCCCCATAATTACTATCGGTATACGGCTGTTTCCAGTGATGATGCACCTTGTGCATGTTGGGAGAAACAATAATATAACTTAAAGCTTTATCCAGTTTTGGAGGAAGGCTGATATTGGCATGAGTAAAAGCGGTAGATATCACTACCAGTGTTTGGTAGATCATCACGGTATACATGGGTGCGCCCGAAACGAAGATCAGGAGTATAAAAAATATGCCGCGTAATAAGCTATCTCCAGGATGATGACGTAACCCGGTTGTCACGTCTACATTATTATCGCTATGGTGAATAAGATGGAAACGCCACAATAACCGGCTTTTATGCATTACAAAATGAACCAGCCAGCTGCTGAAATCCAGTGCGAGTATCCCGGTTACCACAGTCATCAATACACCCATATTGAACCAGTATACGAGACCAAAATTATTGTCGCGGCACCAGTATGACAGAAGCACAATAAGTACAGCGAGACCTGTATGAAGAATCAGGTGAATGACTGTAAATACAAAATTGACCCCCGCATGCCGCAACTTTCCTTTCTTATACTGCATCGGCAATAGGGGTATGGCGCCCTCGATGATCCAGAACATTAGCAGGCCTCCCACCAAAAATGCCATTCGTTCAAGCGGTCGTTGCTCGAGTGTCTGGAAATGCGCAATGATCTTATCCCACATGGCGGTTTGATTTCATGTAAAAGTTACGAAGGAAACGACAAGAGGCTAACTTCCGTTTGAATTTAATATTTCGAGTGCTCTTTCGACCTGTTCTTCAGCTACCATTAACTTGATTCCACCGATAGAGTTGCTGAGAAATGGGCCTACCGTCGCGGAATGTTCATCCTGCAGATAACAAACAATATATTCTTCGGTCAGCCGCCCAAGAGCTATATGGGCAGAAATATAATCATCATATGTAGAAACCGCGACAAGGGACATATCTATTACTGTTTTAGCATTAACGGCCAAATTCATCTTCGTAATCTTCTGCATATTTTTCATAGCGCTTGATCAGCGTAATGTTTTTCTTTTCAATTTCTGTAAGCTTCGACCGGATGTCCGTACTGGCAGGTACATACCAGTCAAGGTCTTCAAACTGGCTGCGCATTTCCTTTTTCTTAAAACAATACCCGTGCCTGGCATAAATCTCGTTGCGCATTTGTTCAAGATCCGATTTCATCATTTCTTCCACTTCCTCCGGCTTGAGCTCGCGTTGCGAAGCTTCCGGGAAATTGCCAACATCTGTGCGGTATTGAAAATCCTTTCTAACCAGCTTATAATTTTTTATTGTCATACTCTTGTCTAAAGGTTGCCAGCTTCCTGTTAGTGCATTAGGATCTGCAGGATCGATTTTGAAAGTAAATGTACCATCGTTCGGATCATCTCCCGGTTCATTAGCAGTGATGGCATAGGCGCCGTTCGCTTCACTGATGGTGCCGGAAAAAGGACGATCATTTCCGCCAACAATACTTCGTCCCTCGACAATTCCTTTTTCAGCTTTTGTAATCAGCAGTGTTATTTTGTTTTCGCCAAATGGACCGACAAAGGATCCCAGGATCTTTGTGAGCACGGTACTGCTCATTTCGACCGCGGATGCAGGCTTGGTCCCATTTTTACAGGAAGCAAGTAAAATCAGCGCAAAGGATAAGGCATAAAATTTTCTCATACCGGAAGGTTTAAATTTGTGAAGATTCAGGGGCACTTTAAAAGTAAAAAAAATTCCTCGCCGCACAAACATATTGAATATAGCCTTGCTGGTACTGCTGGCTTTTTTTTGCTGGCTAATGGCACGCATTATATTTAACTATATTCCATATAATACTGATGTCGGCTTTCTTCGCATCAAACAACAGTATATTCATATCGATCACTGGCGAACGGCTTTTTTCATTCATGTGTATGCAAGCATGTGGGTTTTGTTTGCCGGGTTTACCCAATTTTCCAGGTCGTTACAGCGAAAAAATCCCCGGCTGCATCGCACCATGGGATATATTTATACCATCGACATATTATTGATCACCGGTCCGGCCGGATTGCTGATGGGTTTTTATGCGAATGGGGGTTTGTCTTCAAGGATCGCTTTTGTAACACTCGCTTCGCTATGGATATTCTTTACCGCAATGGCTCTGCATAAGGCACGAAAAAAAGATTTCAAATCGCACAGGAACTTTATGATCCGCAGCTACGCTCTGACCTTGTCGGCAATTACCCTTCGTGCCTGGAAGTTTGGGATCAATAATAGTTTTGAATTGCCGCCAATGGACGTTTACCGGGCCGTGGCCTGGCTGGGTTGGGTAGTTAACCTGGCTGTGGCGGAGATTATTATCTACAGGATAAAAAACAAGGCGATTAACTTCTTGCGTCCTTCAATCAAAAGCCAATAGAAAGAAGTTTCACGCAACGGCGCTACGAGCCAGCCGGTATTCAGGGGAAGCGTCGCCATCCCGCCATTTCACGGATTGCGTGAATTTTATCTTGATACTACTGATTCAGCATCAGCGGCATCACCAGCATCAACAATTCTTCATCATCTTGCTGCTCGGAAGGTTTGATAAGCCCGGCCTTTGTAGGTGTAGATAATTCCAGGTTTACTTCATCGCTGTCTGCCGCATTGAGCATCTCGATCAGGAACCTTGCGTTAAAAGCGATCACGAGATCTTCTCCATTATACTGGCATTTCATTCTTTCAGTTCCCTCAAAACTGAAATCCACGTCCTGGGCAGCCAATTGTAATTCGCTTCCGCTGATGCTAAGCGCTACTTGGTTGGTGCTTTTATTACTGAAAATACTTACGCGGCGCAAAGCGCTTTGAAAATCACTTTTGTTTACTGTTAGGCGATAGGGATTGTCCAAAGGAATAACAACCTTATAATCGGGAAAGCGGGCATCGATCAGGCGGCAACTCATTTGAGTGGTGCCATGTTTTACAAAAAAATGGTTGCTGTTATAGCTCAATGTGATCTCATCTTCACTTGACGGAATAGCAGCTTTTAATAAGTTCAGCGGCTTGCGCGGAACGATAAAACTATCCGTTTTAGGACAGGCTATATCCTTTCTCTTATATCTCACGAGACGGTGGGCATCGGTTGCCACAAACTGTAAGCCTTTTTTGTCCAACTCAAAATACACTCCCGTCATTGCAGGGCGAAGATCATCGTTGCTTGTTGCAAACAATGTTTTATTGATAGCCGTCACGAGTGCGGAAGCGGTGGCCTTAAATGAAGTGGTATCGTCTGCTGCAGGTTCCTTTGGGAAATTGTCGGGGTTCTCACCCATTACCTTATACTTACCGTTGTCGCTGGTGATCTCGATAGCGAAGTTTTTGTCAATATTAAATGTCAGCGGTTGGTCCGGGATGTTCTTGAGTGAATCAATTAATATCCTTGCGGGGATACATACCTTTCCGCTGTCCTTGGCTTCAATCTCCAACTGGACCCGCATGACTGTTTCAAGGTCCGTAGCCACAACGGTCAGTTTGTTTTTTTCCACTTCAAACAAAAAATCCTCGAGAATAGGCAATACTGTATTCGCGTTAATAACTCCGGCTATATGCTGTAGTTGTTTGAGCAGTGAAGAGGACGATACAATAAACTTCATAGATGAATTTAAGTGTGGCGAAACTACTGATTTTTTCCTCAAATAAGCCTGTCGGCCGGGCCACAGTTCCGAGCCTTTACCCCGTAGATTCCAATTCGGGCGGCTGACGACTCCGGACTACAGACTGAATTTATTATCTTGCTCTTTAGCAAATTTTCAATCATGCTGGACAGACTTTTTGGAAAAGGAAGGAAAAAGGAAGAGCCAGATCCTGATATTTTCTTCGGCAGGTATTCTGACAACAACAAGCCGGCCGGCAAAATAAGCCGGTGGACAGATGCGGATAATCTTTTCAAACAAAAAAAGTTCCCGGATAGCCTGGATGCTTTTTTTGAATACCTGCGCGATGATACAATACAAAATGTAGTGTATGACCGCAGTGGGACTGAAGGAAAGTTTGAATTTTACCAGGGATCAAAGATCGTCAGGGGGAAATTCGATAAAGAGCGATTTTCCGCCGAAGTAACTCTGGCAAAAATGCCTCAACCCAGCATTCCGGTTATGCGGCGACTGCTGGAAATGAACATTCATCTCTATTATAGCCGGTTTGCATTGGATAATGACCGGCTTTGCATGCGGTTCGACAGTAATATTGATGCCGCTACGCCAAGCAAATTATATTATGGGCTAAAGGAACTTTCCATCAAAGGAGACAAGCAGGATGACCTGCTGGTCCAGGATTTTACCGCGTTGCAAAAAACCGATAGCGATCACATAATCGAATTGCCGGTAAATGAGAAGGAAGTAAAGTACGAATACCTCCAGAAATGGATCAGGCAGGTGCTGGATGCTGTTGCTTCCGTGGATGCGGATAAATTCGCTGGCGGAATTGCATACATGATCCTTTCTCTTATCTACCGCATTGATTATTTACTGTGTCCTGAAGGCAGGTTGTTGAACGAGCTGGAAAGGACGGCGGCTATTTATTTTAGAAAAGACGAACGTCCCGGCGCCGAAAAGAACCGGGATATGGTAGAGGAGTTGAAGAAAATACAGGCAAAAACAAAAGAAGAGATATTTTCCTATCTATTCCGGTCGAAGCACACATTTGCTATCGTGGCTCCTCAAAATCATAAAGCCATCGTGGATTCCATACATGCCGCAAACCAGAATTTAATATGGTACCGGGACAACAATTATTCCTTTATTGCCTCCCAGGTGGCTGAGTATGGGATATCTTATTGCCAGTATTCATATAGCCTACCGAAGATGATCACCGAGTTGTTCCAGCTGTTTATGCGGGTGAACTATGGCGATTATTTCCTTTCGCTTGGATTCAAAGATGTTTACTACGATCCATACAAAAACACGTTCAACGAACAGGCCATTTTCAAAAGGATCACAGCAATCCAGGACAAATGGAGAACCAAATACCATCGTGCTGATTTCAGGTTACAAAACCTGTTATTCGATAATATCGTTTTATTTAACCAGTCTTTCACCGAACAGATAGAATTCCTGAATATGGATGCATAATTGAAAAGTACCCACATCCAATCTCCAATCTATTTTGAGCGTACCCTCCAATTAACTAATCAACTAATTAACCAATCAGCTGAGCCGTGGATGCACAACAAATAATCGAAAAATACCAGAAAGCCATCATCCAGATTGCAACACCTACCGGTACCGGCACTGGTTTTTATATAAAAGAATTCGACCTGGTAGTTACAAATGAACATGTTGTTGGCGGCAACGCGGAAGTAACTATTGCTGGCAAAGCTTTCGATAAAGTGTTTTCAAGGGTATGGTATACGGATCGTAGACATGACCTGGCTTTCCTGGAAGCGCCAAAGTCTGGTGATCTCGCAGAGATTAGGCTTGGGATTTATGAAGACATGAAGGATGGAGACGAAGTTGTTGCTATTGGGAATCCTTATGGCCTTAATTATACTGCTACCCAGGGAGTCATCTCCAAAGTGGATCGGATCAGGGAAGGATTAAAATATATACAAATTGATGCCGCCATCAACCCGGGCAACAGCGGCGGTCCGCTCGTAAACACAAAAGCTGAAGTGATCGGGATAAACTCTTTTATTATTCGCGGCGGAGATAACCTGGGTTTTGCTTTGCCGGTGAGCTATCTAAGGGAAGCCTTGCAGATGTATCAACCTTTTAAAGGACAGGTCTCAACCAGATGCTTTAGTTGTGATTATCTTGTCACCAGCGCCAATATTGACTCCGGGAAATACTGTCCAAGTTGCGGCACCGAAGTTTCATTACCCATGATACCGGAGAAGGAAGTCGAGCCTGTTGGAGCAGCAAAGGTGATTGAAGATATCCTCAGGGAGCTTGGCAAGGATGTCAGGCTGGCAAGGGAAGGAGCAAATAACTGGAGCATAAAGGAAGGTTCCGCCAAAATAAAGATTGCTTACAATGCTGAGAACTTTTTCATTGCAGGCGATGCTTATCTCTGCCAGATGCCTTCTGATCCCGCGAAGATAAAACCGCTCTACCAGTTTTTGCTGGAGGAAAACTACAGGACCAATGGCCTCGTGTTAAGTTGCGTAAAGCAGAATATCGTTCTTTCCTCAATTATGTACGATCTCGATATGAATAAGGATACCGGCGCGGCCACTTTCCGCAACCTGTTTAAAAAAGCAGACGATTATGATGACCTGCTGAAAAAAGAATACGGATGCCTTGACAGACTGGAAGAGTAAAGCAAAAGAGACATCCTATTATTTCCCTAACGCTGATAAATAGCGACGAGTGCTGGATGCTGGCCGCTAGATGCTGGATGCAGAAGGTTGATCAGTCGGCATCAGCATCCAGTATCCGGCATCCCGAATCTGCTCCCATATCAGCCAACGCCGTTATGCTCTGGGATGCCGCTATTTAAATATTAAAAACGATTGGATTTCGAAAAAACAATTTGTATTTTTCTGACCCCAAAATCCAATCAGTATGATAACCACTACCCGGCGGCTCTGCCCCCTCATCGTCTTTCTATTATTATTTATTCACTCTTTCGGCCAGGATCCAGGAAGCAATCATTCCCGGTTGAGTTTTTCTGTTTCACCAGTATATTCTTCGTCTACCAGTAACAAAGATTCATTGCTGTTCCGTGGCAATGGTTCCGGGTTACGCGTCGGTGGAGATTACTTTTTTGGCAAAGCCGGTATTGGTTTCAGTACTGGTTTCAGCTCATCCTCTGCCGATGATGCCGCCATCAATAGTTTTTTAAAGAATAGCGCAGTACCACCCGACCAGTTGCTGATCACTAAAGCGAAACAGCAGAATATGTACCTGCTATTAGGCCCCTCGGTAAGGTTTGGTAACAAAGTAGAATTGTATGCTCACGCAAAAGGTGGATTATTTATCAATAATTCAGGGCTGATAAGCATTCAGCAACGCGGCGCTTTACGGGCGGCGTATCGAAATGAATCAACTGATAAGAATGTGTACCCTGGCTTTTTAACGGGCTTGAGCGTACAGTATAAAACCAAATCGGATCTCTGGTCCTTTGGAATTGGAGCCGATTACATGAGCACCAGATCGGAAGTAAATAACTATGATGCCAGGAGGGGCAATGGGGTAGAAGGATTAAAATTATCAGGCAATATAAGAGATGTCGTAGCAGGCATATCTGTTCGTTACAATATTTTTTCGCCCCGCGATCATGCAAGTGGCCAGTCAACAGGCCGGTTGCTTCCTACTGTGAATAAGAAGGAAATCGCTTCGCCCAGGGATGCAGCCAGTGGAATGGTAAGCGGCAAAAGAGTATTGCCAACCGTTAATAAAAGAGAGATCGCGATAGACGAGCCGGGAATGGCCAGCCAACAAAATTGTGGCCCGGTTACCAGGAAAATAACCAACGGCGACGGGTCTACAGACGAAATGACGTTTTCCTGTCCCGCGGATGCTTTGACCTATGAACTGCAAACAGGCAGGCAAACACAAAAAAGAGATTTTGGAGAAAAATTGCGTGCAAATGATCCTGAACCGGAAGCAAGAAAACCTTTTGTCGTTCCGCATATACTCGAAAAGAGCGGGATCATTTCAGGAACACTGACATGGGCTTCAGCCAACAATGGTGGCATTGTTAGTAACGCTATTATAGGCCAGTCTCCACGTAGTGGATCAACAACCATGAATTCGCAGAGTAGCGGTACCCGAACAACGAATCAAAGTTCGTTTGGTACGCTCGTCAGGCTAAGTGCGAGAGATGCCGCCACCGGCCAGGCTACCGGTAAACGATCCCGCGATGCAGGAAGTGGTTTGGCTACCGGTCGCCGCCAATATGAACCCGTATTCATGGAAGGACAGGGAGATGTTTGCAATCCTTGTTTAGTTACAACACAAATGTCTGCCGTTAATAAAAACCCACTGTATAAAGATGATGGAAAAGGGGGGACAAATGCTCTTTATAACAGCAACAATCGAACCGCTGGCGATATCGATTGCGATGGTGTGTCTGGGGCGGATGTTTATTTGATAAATGAGAATAACGAAGTTGTGGCAAAGACAAAAACAGAGCGCTGCGGAGACTTCTTTTTTGCGAATGTACCGATAGGGATCTACGTGGTAAGAATATCCGGTGCTTATCGCAGCAAAAAGGAATATGATATTTCGGCCGGTTCGCCGGCGGATCTGGCTGGCTCTATTTCCCAGGCAAATGAATGGATGCAGCTATCTATTACCTCCGGCACGGGCGACAACGGAATGTCGCAGAAAGCAGGTATTAGTACATCACGATCGAATATCAGGACAAAATCAATTTCCATTATCGAGGCGGACCTAGATGGGGACGGCGAATTTGAATCACTGAGAGTGACAGGTACTTTCAGCGATGGCAGCTCAAGAGATCTGACCAACGATACAAAAACAACAGGTGCTTCCAGTGGACAAGAGCTTGTTTTAGATAAGAATGCTCTTAGCACCCGCCGCAGGGTAGAGGTACCGCAATCGAACAAGCAAAGCGATCCCGGTTCAAAAACGATCACCGGCATTAAAATACTGAATACAGCCGCATCGGCACGGGCGATAGCTATTTTCTCAGATGGCTCCAACCGTGATATTACGGATATGGTAGATGCAGGCTTTTCAGGAAATGTAAGACAATATAATATTATAGTTGCCGACATGGATGGGGATGGAGAAGCAGAAGCAGTTGTGAAAACAAAAACCAAATCCAATCAATCGAACGACCGGGTTTCAGCCGGCGATACGGATGGCGATGGTATCTGGAGCCCAAGATCTAACGTGAAAATGATACGTGTTGCTGCGGGCGATGTGAACGGGGACGGAATAGCTGACATAGCAGCAGGTAATGCATTGGTAAGAGATCCCATTAAAAATCATTTCCAAACCGGAGATATACCCACAGGACAGCAAAGAACCGCCAGCGTGGGGGGTTTAATGCCCGGAGGAGCGGTAATTTCTGCGGCCATGAGTTCCGGTGATCCGGTTCATGGTGTAGATGTTAAATTGGGAATGAAATCCAAAGGAATGGTTATGGAAACCCGGACAAACGAAAGCGGTGAATTTGAATGGACCAACCTCGCGGCCGGCGATTACAACATCAGCTTTGATATGAATTATTTCCTCGACGATGAAACCTTCGTCACGGTAGGCGGGGAAATGGAAAACACAATGGCCGGAGAATCGAATCCAAAGGATATGACCGAAAGGAAAGGCGATGTCAAGGTTACTGCGGGACAAAATGGCCAATCTCTTAAAATTCAAAACAACAACACGGTCCGTAGCAACCGCTCGGAATTGAAATCAATCCTTATTGAAGCAGACCTGGACGGTGATGGAGACTATGAAAGTGACGTAACCAGCCGTATCAGTGATGAAATAACGTTGGATAATGATGGGAATCTGGAATCACAGCCTCAACAAAAGGCGGGGGTCAGTACATCGAGGAGCAATATTCGCTCGAGGAATGGTTTGATGGACAAAGGCGAGGGATTGTATGTCGGTTATGGGAAAGCAAATCTCAATAACAAAGATGTTTCTGTCAAAATAGTTTATAAGGTCAGGCATGAAATGCAGATGAATGCGATACGAAACCTCAAATAACACAACTCCGTTCTGATATCAAAGCCCCGCCATACTGGCGGGGTTAATTTTTATATTTACGTCGCGATGTATAAAAAACAATTGTCCAGGGAGCAGGCTTTGCAGAAGTTGAAACATTATTGTGGCTACCAGGAGCGGTGTCATAGCGATGTCAGGGAGAAATTGTTTCAGCTGGGCGTATGGAAAAAGGATCATGATGAATTAATAGCAGCATTGATTGAACAGGGTTACCTGAATGAAGAACGTTTTGCTATTGCTTTTGCCGGCGGCAGGTTCCGTATAAAGCAATGGGGAAGAATAAAGATAAAATATGAGCTGAAACAAAAACAGGTTAGCGATTATAGCATTCGCAAGGCATTAAAGCAGATCGATGAAGAGGAATACATGACCGTACTGAAGAAATTGGCGGAAGAGAAGCATGCTTCGTTAAAAGGCGAACAATACATGGTAAGAAAAAAGAAAACGATGGACTATTTGAGACAGCGGGGATTTGAGCCGGAATTGGTGAGTCAGGTGACAAATGGGATGAAACAATAGTTGCATATTTTTGAGACATGATATTTCGGTCGATTTTGTTTGTCCTGGCATGGCAACTGGTTAATAACAATCTTAATGCTCAACTGACGGTAACAACGTTAAAGTTGGTTAGGGACAATGAAGAGTCCTATTCTTTTCCCCTGGTCCATTCCCTTAATTCCCGGGCAGCACAAAAAATTAACTATTACCTGCAGAAAGAAATGCTCCTTAATGACACAATACTGACCGATACGAATTCCGTCTTTGAAAAATCAAGATTTATCGATGGTACAGACAGTCTTTGGCAATCCGGGTTGACCTCTATGGGCTATGAGATAGAAGTAAACAGCCCACAAGTATTTTCGCTTTCATTCGAATTTGAGACGATGGGAGCCTACCCCGAAAATTATACCAGATATTATAATTTCCACGCTCAAACCGGCGCACGTCTGGTTGCGAAAGATCTGTTTACGCCGGGCGGCATTGTTGAACTCAAGAAGACATTAAAAAAAAAGAGGCAGAAACGGATTAATGAATGGAGGAAAGAAATGGATACAACCTATAATGTCGAAAATGACGTCGAATATATAAAGGAGACATTCAGGGAATGCAACGCGGAAGCTGACGAAGATAATTTTATCATAATGAAAAATGTCATTGTTTTTGCTAAAGACTATTGCTTTCCGCATGTTGCAAGGCCTTATGACATTAGTCTTGATGTTGAATTTGCGTTCCGGAAAATTGAGCGATTTCTAAGCAGCAACGGCAAAATGCTGTTGCTTCAAAAGCATTAACATGTCAAATATTATCATTACAATCATTCAGACAAATCTCCACTGGGAAAATAAATTGGCCAATCTCAAGATGCTGGAAGAGAAGATCAACAGTATTAAAGAGAAAACAGAGATCGTGGTATTGCCGGAAATGTTTTCAACTGGTTTTAGCATGCGTCCCGATCAGTTGGCCGAAACCATGGATGGTGAGTCGGTGCAATGGATGAAAAAAATGGCGGCCACAAAAAAAGTGATCATAACCGGCAGCCTGATAATTTCGGAAACAAAGGACCAGTCGATCAGCTATTATAACCGTCTTATTTGGATGTTACCCAACGGTCAATACGGGGTGTATGATAAACGGCACCGGTTTGCTTATGCGGGCGAAGATGAGCAGTTCACGGCGGGCTCAAAACGGTTGATCGCTTCGGTAAAGGGATGGAAAATAAATCTGTTGATCTGCTATGATCTCAGGTTCCCGGTCTGGGCCCGGCAACAATCGCAGGAGGATAACCCGGAGTATGATTTGTTGATGTATGTTGCCAACTGGCCTGATAGAAGAGCGCATGCCTGGAAAACGCTGTTGCAGGCAAGGGCCATCGAAAATCAATGCTATGTAGTAGGAGTAAATCGAACAGGCGATGATGGCAATGGGATCCATTACAGTGGAGAAAGCATGGTGGTCGATGCAATGGGCGAGGTTTTATATACCAAAAAAGAAGCAGAAGATATTTTTACGATTACCCTGCAAAAGGATCATTTAGAGACCGTGAGGCAAAAGCTTCCTTTCTGGAAGGATGCCGACCAATTTAATATCAATTGGTAAAATACAGGAACCAAGAAGCAATCCCGCCACCTGGCAGGATTGCTTCTTGTTGTTTGGTTCGAATGCAATGGTTCGTGCCACACTAACCATGCAGTTTTAACTTCTGGATTCCAACCAAGAGAAAATCCTCTCAATTAAACAGAAAAAAAACAGAAAATCCTGATCTTCTTCCCATTTCTGTCTTTTCAACCTGGTGTAACATTGATCAACTGAGATAACAAATTCAAAACCGTTCTGATGTTCTGGTTAGTCTCCAGACTAACCAGAACATGAACACAAAACTCAATGATTATGTACGCGTTAAAAAACAAGGTTCAGCTCATCGGGAACCTCGGAGGCAAACCCGAAGTAAAAAAACTTGATAGTGGAAAGAAAGTAGCTACGATCAGCCTCGCCACCAGCGAGAGCTACAAAAATGCCAGTGGCGAAAAAGTCACCGAAACGCAATGGCACCGCCTGATCGCCTGGGGCAAATTAGCCGATGTGGCTGAAAAATACCTTGACAAAGGAAAGGAGATTGCCATAGAAGGAAAATTGATCAACCGCAGCTATACGGATAAAGACGGGAAGAAGAAATATGTCACAGAAGTACAGGTCAGCGAGCTGCTGATGCTGGGAGCCAAAGCGTCCCAGTAACAGTAACAAGCGAGGCATTGGAGGGTGAAAACCCTTCAATGCTTTTTTAGATTAGTTTCGTAAGTGAGCTATGAGATATGATGAGTCAAATGAAATGTTTCGGCTAGCTGCAGAACTTGTCAACCAAACTTCCCGGGATATATTTCTTACCGGCAAGGCAGGCACAGGCAAAACAACATTTCTTAAATATATACGTGAGAATTGCCCCAAGCAAATGGCAATAGTCGCCCCTACCGGTGTGGCCGCTATTAATGCTGGCGGCGTTACTATCCACTCCTTTTTTCAGCTACCTTTTTCCCCTTTTGTTCCTGGCACCGCGGGATTCTCTGAAAACAATGAGACGGTTAACCGCAACAGTCTTATCAGCCGGCTTCGATTTACCAGCGAAAAAAGAAAAATACTTCAGCAACTGGAGCTGCTGGTCATTGATGAGATCAGCATGGTAAGATGCGATGTACTGGATGCGATCGATACTGTCCTGCGACATGTTCGCAAAAGACCATATGAAAGGTTCGGAGGAGTACAGATCCTGTTCATTGGGGACATGTTCCAGTTGCCTCCGGTAGCGAGAGAGGCCGAATGGAGAATCCTTTCCGACTATTATAAAGCGCCTTATTTTTTTGAAAGTGCTGTAATGAAAGCAGAGCCGCCCGCTTATATCGAATTCAATAAAATATACCGGCAGAGCGATGAAAAATTCATCCGGGTATTAAACCAGGTACGTAACAATGAGTTGGATAAAGAAGGCCTCGGGGTGCTGGAAAGCCGGGTTCAACCTTTATTCCCCCGTGAAAGCGGAGATGGCTACATTATTCTCACTACTCACAATGAAATGGTCAGGACGATAAACGGCAAGGAACTGGCAAAGCTCGAAGGTCAAACATTTACTTATGAAGCAGAGATTGAGGGAGATTTTATGGAAAACGCTTACCCCGGCGAGGAGATCCTCCGGCTTAAGACCGGTGCCCAGGTAATGTTTATCAGGAATGATCTCGATAAAAGCAAAAGGTATTTCAATGGGAAGATCGGCGTGGTCGTTAAACTGGAAAAAGAAAAGATTATCGTCAGGTGTCCCAACGACGCCGATGAAATTGAAGTGAGCAAAATTAAATGGGAAAATATCCGCTATGCCTTAAATAAACGCACACGTGCTATGGAAGAGGAAGTTCTGGGATCTTTTACCCAATACCCATTGAGGTTGGCCTGGGCCATCACTATTCACAAAAGCCAGGGACTTACTTTTGAAAAAGCGATTATCGATGCTGGCAATGCGTTTGACAGCGGGCAGGTCTATGTAGCCCTGAGCCGTTGTACGAACCTTGAAGGAATGGTGTTGCAAAGCAGGATCAGGTCCAATAGTCTCCATATCGATGAGCGTATTGTTCAATTCTGCAAAAGCGGAAGCGCCGGCCTGATGCAGGATGAAATGGTCTCTGCAAAAAAAGAGCACCTGGAAAAACTATTACTTTCCATTTTTGATTTTCGAGTGGCAATGCATAATGCAGGGGAATTAAAAAAATATCTTAGCGACAACCGCGCTTCCTTTAATTCTCCCGCATTGACATGGGTAGACGAATTATTGATGAAGATCAATGCAACACAGGAAACCGCGGAAAAATTCCAGGCATGGTTGCAAGCCCGGTTCAGGGAACCTGTTCCACCGGGAGAAAATACAATGCTGAAGGAAAGAGCTACTAAGGCCTCACAGCATTTCGCAAAAGAACTTACATCAATTGTTGAATACCTGGTCCAGTCTCCCGTAGTAACAGACAGCAGGCTGCATGCAAAGGATTACAATGAGGATTTGAAAGAGCTGTTTGGAGAGTTGTCCGCGAAGAAGTTTATATTATCGGACCTCGGTGGCGATTTTGACGCGGAAGCGCTGCATAAACGAAAAAAAGAATTTATCCTGCCAGCTTTTCGCATAGATAGCTATGGCGGTTCTGTTGAGGAAAGTACAGAGAGTCCTCACCCAGTCCTCCGCAAACAATTAAGAAAGCTAAGGGATGCTATTTGCGCACCACTTGGCATCCCCATATTTATGGTAGCTACAGGGAAAAGCCTTGATGAAATGGCAAAATACCTGCCGCATACAACAGCGGAGCTTGAAAAGATCACCGGCTTTGGCCCGGCAAAGGCGCAGCGATATGGTCAGGACTTTTTGGATATTATCCTGGAATACTGCAATGAAAAAGGTTTGACATCCTTAATTCATGAACGGCCACAGGGAAAAAAGGTTCGCCGTGGAAGAAATGGTAAGGTCGATACAAAAGCAGAAACATTTAGGTTATACAGGAAAGGCCGGACAGTTGCAGAAATC
>Ga0066652_100000231_pt1 | contig 29039 bp, 45 predicted proteins | sample GraSoiAngelo_101_FD_71413 | JGI IMG/M metagenome (GOLD analysis project Ga0066652, IMG submission 71413) | Grasslands soil microbial communities from the Angelo Coastal Reserve, California, USA - 14_0903_02_30cm | ecosystem: Environmental > Terrestrial > Soil > Grasslands | place: USA... | reverse complement strand
CTGATTCACTGGAAGAGGCCAGTAGCGTTACTGGCTGTCGAGCTTAAAGAGAGCGGCTCGATCAGAGAAGATGGGGTGATATGCGGGTTCGATGACCGAACTAGCGATAACTCGATCACCTACTACACGCGGGCGGGCATGAAGCGCGTCTCCGCTTAACAACAACTGAAAGGATAAAGATGATAACACAAGGCAGTTCACTCACTCTTGAGTGGAGCACATACCCAAGGAGCAGGCTGTTTAAGCCTGAGACAACCCGACCATGGGTTGAGAATGAGCGTGGCACTGGCCGTATTGAGAGGCGCTTTATTGAGCTTCTTAACCCAGTGATACCACTGACGGCACAAGATGAGGCAAGGAAGTGGAAGCCCAAGGCTGGATCTGCATTGACCGACTTCGATGACAAGGAGTTGGATCAATGGGAGCACAGGGGAATTCATTGGGTCAGGAAGTCTGAAGGCCCACATGCGAACTGTTGGACATCACACCGCAAGGGCGCTCACGCTCTATGGCGGAATGCCCATGGGAGTTATTCAGGTTGGGGCTTTCCCACCTTCTTGCCTGAGACCATGAAGCGCTTCCATCGCGAGTTCGAGGTGATCAAGCCCGTGCTGCTCTGTAAAGACTTCCCCGGCGGAGATCTGCTCATCTCTCTGTGGCGAACCCTTGAGGGGCCAGTAGGAACCTGCTGGGGCATACGCACCGGCAAGACATTCTGGCGCTTAACGCGCGGGAGTGAGCTTGTCGTGATCGATACAACTAAAGCTGCTCTTCACCGAGCGCTTACAACACTGAAAGGACAATAACAATGAAGAAGCAGAAGAAGCGGGCTATGCAGAAGGCCCGGAAGAAGGCCGTTGTGGCGGCACAATGGATTGGAGATAAGGGCCGGTTCAAGATGAAGAACGGGCGGCCAGTGTTGGTGATTCCTGAGAAGGAGGCGCAATGAAGATAGGTGATCTGCAGCCATTTACGGTCGGCGATCGCTTCCGTGTTACTCCAGTGAAATACAGATCATTCATCCTGGAAGTGGCACGCATTGAGGAACGCGGCGTCGTCTGCGACCTCATGGAGCCAAGGGGGGATGGGACATGGCGTAATCATGGCCATCGCTTCCTGTATGAGTGGCATGAGGTATATCCGAACCTGGAGAAGCTGTGAGCTTACGCACCAATGTCTGTATCCGCATGGGCTATGACCCTGCGAGTGAAATACGCCCCCCAGGGCTATGGCGAATGCTGCACGCCGTTCTGCAGCTCTACAAGCACTACAACGCTAACAAAACCAAGAAAGGATAAATAAACAATGAGAACCAAGAAGAATAACACGATCACCGCATCCGGTCTGATGACCGCATTGCGGGAGATCAGATCAACACTGCATTCAGTGCTGGCGCTGGCCAAGGTGCCAAAGACCACTCCGATGTTAGTGACAATCCATGAGGATGAGAAGGGCGAGCATGTCGCCATGCGCTTCTCTGATGAGCACTACCAGTATGATGAGACGTTGAATAAGCGGACCATCTTTGAGTGGGAATACACTGTGCGATCAGCGGGGATCAGCATTACGCGCTTCACTGAGTATGAGGCCGGGACTGGGGTTCATTCATGGAATCGGGTATCGATTCGGCATTGGTCATCACATCACGAGGAGCATTCGGATATGCGCCTAGCTGAGCTGCCTCGGGGTAAATACCCTGCGCACGTCAAGCTGATTCGTGAACACTTCAGTAAACTGCCAGCGTGGGCCTGGGCTGTGTGTGAGCTATGATTAAAATCACTGAAGTTAAGCCGCCCGAGGATCTACCCCTCTCCGTGGAGGACAAGACGGGCCAAGGGGTCTACTACGCCTGCATCCAGTATTACACATCGATAGATGTGCCCCTGGGGTTGCATTTGGATCACTGCATCCATTGTGACAGCCGGGTGGTGCAGGTTGATGGGGTGGAGCAGGTCCACGCTGATGGAGAGACTGACCCTGAGGTCTTCTTCGTTGTGTCATGCTGCGCTGTGGACTGCGGGGCCATGGGGCCACGTAAGAGGACAGTCCAGGAGGCTATCATGGCGTGGAATGATGAGCCTGATGAGATCATAACCGAGGGGGCTGCATGAGCGAGCCAATGGTTATTATCTACGACAAGAAGCTGATGCGGCCGGCGTGCGTATTGCTTCAGGTTGCCATGGGTGGACATCGATCGGTGGCAATGCAATTCGATCCTCAGGACTGGCTGACGTTCCCAACTCCAGACCTGAGGCCATATACGGTCACTGAAGAGGAGCTGGAGAAGGTGTTGAAATTAACCGTTAAACATAGAAAGGCACAACGACAATGGTAAAGGAAGGCGCTTACAAGAGAGTCCCGTTCCACAGTCGATGGTTCCTGGGATACGACGTTCGTGTCCCCGTGGATCAGGCAGTGGTCAAGATGTGGCCATACGAGAGAGATGAGTGGGCTGCCGCAGAACTCAAGAGGCTTGGTTTTAAGCCATTGGCAACAACTTACAGTCGGATGGTTTATGAGGGCCACACTGATCCGGTTGCATTTATCATCACTACCTACGTTTCCAGGAAGGAGGCGTATGTATCCAAGTCTGGCCATTAGGACGCTCACCCTTAAAGAGGTTGAGGCACTCGGGCATGATGCCGCGGAGTTCGATGAGCATCCACTCCAGGAGGCTCTGAAGGGCCATTGCCGCATCTGGTTCGAGGAGAGCCCGACAACCGTGTGGTGCGTGGGCATAACCACTGAGGAGGCGTATTTGAATACCGGGCAGGCCACGCGCCTGCTGGTTGACTTCATCTACCACTTCAGGTTCAAGACGATATACTGGGGTTGCTTCACTGAGGAGGGTGACAAGTATATCAAACACGTCCTCGTGCGCCTTGGGGCGCACTTGGTCGATCAACGATGGGCAGTGCAGGCTGTATCCCGCAATGCCTACCCCCTGGTTCATCAAACAACATAGAAAGGACAAATAACAAAATGGTAAATATGACCGAGAAGCAAAAGAGTGATGCAGTCGATCAGCAGGGCGCACTCACCCAGCCGAGCATTAACGCACAGACAGCCAGAGAGCTGGATGACATCGAGAGGCATAAGGCTCACCAGTTCGAGTCGATCAACGATGAGCAAAGGCTCGGGTTTATGATCCGGGTGCCAAACATGCCGAACATCATGAAGATGGAGGCTAACGATAAGGACCTGTGGGCTGAGGGTCAGATGACAGCGCGAGGGTTCACTCCCTTGCGCTTTACCCATGTGGTCATGGCTATTACTGACAAGAATGGAGCCGATCTCCTCCTTGAGACCTACATCTACAAGAAGGAGGCGGTCGAGAAGTATAATGTCCACAAGAGTTTAGTTGGGGCCAAGTGAGTGGATACCTCTACCCCACTTCCGATAACGTAAAGCGAGTCAGGGCTAGAAGGCTCTGGCTGGCAATGATAGGAGAGAATGACGCTGGCCGTAAGAACCGGCTGCGTGAGATATGGGCTGCAATTCTGCAGTCCGAACCAACCAATAAAAATAGAAAGAACCAAGAACAATGAAAGCATATCGAAACCTGCCCGCTGACATAGTGCATCTCGCCTATGACAGCGTGGACTCATCCCTGTGTGGGATGATGGCAAATATTGATTCGCGCATCGGCGCGGGCACCTGCATGGATATATCGCTCGGGCGATCGCTCCAGTATTTACGCCAGATCACGACCTGCGCTAAATGCGTGAACATATCAAAGGAGATTGCTCAATGAGTGGCCGGGCATATCAAACCAAGGCTGGCGTGAAGCAGCAGAGCACCAGGCTCGGCAGTGGAGGGCACAATCAACTCAAGCTCGCGCTTCGCATGTGGGAGCTGAAAGAGGAGTTCCCTCAGGTTATCCCATGGCGCCAGCAGATCGACAATGGGCACAGGGAGCATCAGGCCAAGCAGAGGAGGGCGTCATGAAGGTGTTTATAGCCACGCACAAGACGCAAGGCATGCGGTCTAATGACTTCTGTTGGACCAGTGATGGTGAGCTGCTCTACTTCGGGTTCGAGTGCGACGGCGGGAGCGTTGATGACTCCTGTGGTTGCAAGCGCTCGTTCAGCGGCATGGTCAGCCACAAGGCAACGACCACGGCTGAGGTGGTGGAGCACACGATCACCAAGGAGGGATTCATCGCTGCCTACATGGATACCATGGCGGGAGCAGGGTGGATGAAGTTGGGCCTGGATCATCCCGAGGTTGGTAACGCGGTGAAGATGTTCACCAAGGCGGCAGAAGAGGTGTTGGAGGTTGCTGGTCGCTTTAATGTTGGAGACATTGTGGTGAAGCGGGGTGAGCACATCCTGAGGAGGCAGCCATGAGAAAGATGCGAACTCAACCGGCGAGAGTTGATCAGTGGAATAAGCTGGTGGATAACCTTGAGCGCTACCGCAGGGTTCACGAGACCATTCCCTTCATGCTGGTGGGCACGCTCTGGATGGGCTGCAAGGCGTTCTATGGTGGCCCCTGGAGGGCTCTGTGGTATCTGGCCATGGAAGATCTGCGGATGTGGATTGAGTTCCGCGTCCGCACGGCCTTCCTTATCTGGGTCAGTGATTATGTTGGCTGGACCAAGGTGCATCATTACCCAGAGACAGAGATGATGTTCGCGCACTCAGAGCGGCATGGCTGGAAGTGTAGTGGGAGCCCCAACTGCGGAGATGAGGACTGCATCGGCCGGTCGCTACCCAACTGGTTCAAGAGATTGACGCACTGGCATGATGACTGACAGATCGCCCTATCCGTGAGCGCAGCCGGCACTCAGCCCTGCGCTTCGGGCGGGGGTCCGCGGTAGGAGAGCGGGTTCAAGCCCCGACGATTCTACGGGCCTTTACGGAGGGTATTGAGGCGGAATGTGTCCTGGCTGGTAGGTATTGCGGTTGACTACCTCTATCATGCCATGCCCCGCGATTACAACGTTGGCCTTGAACGATCTTATGAAATCTAGCTTTTCCTGAGCGGTCATTAGTTCAAACGAGGTCAGAATGCACACGAGTTGTTTTTGGCCGTCCAGCTCGATGTTCTCCGGATCTGCCGCTACATTCGCTATTGCTTCCGCCATTACCTCGGCGCGTATCTCCGCAGGAGCCGCCAGAACCGAAATAATGTAGAGAGAGCGCTCGTTTTGATGGACCACGTAGGCGTGAACCCCTTCTGCCGAACGGTATGACGAGGACTGAATAATAGCCTTTGCAAATAGTTGGCTAGGCCAAACGATCGGGTGATGACGTGCGCTCATGTTTTAATAATACCAATAGCATTCTTGCTCGCCGTCAATTTCAACGCACCCGTAGGTGCCGCCGAAATGATCGTAACGAGTTAGAGCCGGAAAGCCAGGAAAGCCGGGGTTCGTCTGGAAGCCGCCGCCGTCTGGAGTGTAGCCGCCCAGCCAGCCGCCAATGTTGCCGTAAGTATCCGGGCTTACAGGAGGATTAAGCAAGGCTAGAGCGATCATGCTATCCACGGTGAAATACTCAACCCCCCACGAGCTTAACATCGTGGCACAAGCGATGGGCTCAGTGGCCATCGCGCCCGCTTCCATTCCCGCAAGCAATGTGGCTTGTGTCTCAGTAAGCACAACGCCAATCTCGCTTCCGGTAACAACGGTGTATTCAGCGACTACCACGCCATCGGCTACAAATGGGATCGTCCACACTTGAAGTGGCGAAGTTTCAGCCGCCGCAGCTACAGCAGCTTCGTAAGTAAACAACCCTAAAGAGCCTACCATCCCCAAGGCTGACAAGCCCATCAAGCCAGCGAGTATTGCTTGTTCTCGCGCATCAAAATTATTGAGTCCGGACCCAAAGACTCGGAAGTTGGCGTTCGAGGGGTTAAAGTTGGTTGGGAGAGGCATAAGATTAGGTCGAAGCGGGTGTTTGATCTGGATCTATGGGGTATAAAGCCCGAGCCGTTATCGAATAGATGCCGTCGCCGGTTGTGCCGGGAGCGAACACGACGCTGTAGACTTTATCGCTCTGGAGCGCTTTCATTAGGCGAGACGACGAATCTCCGGTGGCGACTCCATCCGTGAACCCAGCCTTGGTTGCGATTGTAACTTCATCCTCTACACGTCCATCCATGGTCAAGGTGAGTCCGCTTGATGGCAGGGTTATGTCGTTGGACAGCGTAACCTGATTAGGAGCATCGAAGGTCAGAATTCGATAGTGGCGGCCTGGGTTTAATCCGACCTTAATGCTTGCGCCTTCGTCGTCCTCCGTCCACTCCATCGTGTCAGAAGTGATGACCCCTGTCCCTCCAGCGCAAGCTCCGTCAAATACTCGGCGGATCGAATCGCGTTCCACGAGATCGAATTGTCCATCGCCAGTGAATGACTCCAGGATGAATTGATCGAAACTCACCATGATTGGATTCCTGGGGGACGCATCGATGGTCTGAAAGATTACAAATCTCTGCTCGACGAGAGTTGCGTCGTCACCAGTGGATTTAAGCCGAGTTCCGTATTGTGGGGTGAGCTTGGAACGAAGCTTAGCCAGTCCGGGACCTTTAAGATCGTCAACCGTCTCACTAAGATTGTCCGACTGTAATGCGGGAGCCAGTGGATTTAAGTGATACCAGACCCCATCTCCGCCATCGGGGAAGGCTTCGCAGTCCTCGCCGGTATCGGTGACGTGATACACCCAGCCGATGCACTTGGCTGCCGGCGGCATGTCCGCCATAGTCCCTGACATTTGCCCAACCATGTCCTCCTTGCTGAGAGCGCCACGCACTATCCATGACTTCCCGGTGCTTTCACACACTAAGCCATTGCCGCCGTTGGCATCAGTCACGAGGTAGAAACCCCCGATCATCTTCTCGGGGTCAGGCCGCTCCTCAAGCGTTCCGCTCGCACGCTGGACTCCAGTGAACCGAGCCGTGGACGTAGGGATGGCGAACACGCTGGCGGCGGACAGGGCTACTTCGTCTGGCATATTATTCCCGCGGGTGTCAACGAGCCTACTGCACGAGCGCCCTGGTCATCCTCTTGCCGGCCCGTAGCGCTGCGGCAAGCCGGTGGTTGCCGTCATGCACGATGAACTGGCTCCCACTGCGCTGCACAGTGGGCAGTTTGCCCTCCTTGGCTGTGCCTCTGAGGATCTTATCCTTCATGGAGCGCACCTTGCGCCCATGGATGGTGGCCTGCGGGCTGATGACCTTTGAGAGGGGAATAGATTTTTCCACGCCTTCACCCAGTCGGTGAGGGCGGCGCTTGCGATCGTTGGCCGTGGGATCGTATAGCGGATTGTGAGCACGGTCACCCCCCAGTCCAGCCGGGCCTCTACTGAACTCGATGAGTTCATCGAGCCTGGCGCTGAGGCCGTGGGCTTTTGAGATCTTTTTTATCGCATCCTCGAATTTGTCGAGCTTGCGGAGCAGATGCCGATTGTGCCTAATGGAGTTGACGTATGGCGCCATGGCGGATCGCTCGCTTGCGATTGCCGCTGGAAGATGAGGCCAGTCAGCAACGGGAGTGTGTTGCGCGAGGATGTGCGGCTTCTTCCTGATAACCGCCTCCAGGCTGTCTCCCGCCTGCCGTGACATCGACATCTTCGGCATCAACTTTAGAATTTGATCCCCCCGAGCAAAGAGAATCAGCCCATCCAATTTGGCGCTGAGCATGGTGATTTGATCCATCGATTAAGTCTCCAGTGTCAATAAAAACACCAACCAAAGAAAGGTAACAGTCAGTTATGATGACAAGCAACTTAGTTGAATCGTTGAAGAAGCTCGGCATTAAAGCCCAGCCATACAAGAAGCCACCCTCAGGCAAGGACGTGTTCGTGATCTCGATCATGCCCAAGCCGCCCGAGGGTATCATCCAGGTCAACCAGGGTCTCGCGAAGGTCGAGATCCATGGGAGCAAGAAGCTCCGTCAGGCGGTCATTACCGTGACAGAGGAGCCAAGGGTGGTCACTCGCGCAGTGAAGTCCGTGTGGAATGCCTACGTGTTGAGCAGTCCACCGCCCACCGTGAATGAAGCTAAAAGGACGCTCCGCGTTAACTTCGGCATTTCCATGCCAGGGGTCCCGCGTTGGAGCTTCGCTGGCGTTAAGTGGGAGAAGAGGAAGGGATTGAATGGCTTCGTGGTCACCGGCAAGGTGACTGCCAGGTCCGGCAAGCGCACGGTCAGCACCTTCCTGCTGGGCGTGGACGAGAGCCATAACTTCATCTCCCCGCTGAAGAAGAAGGCTTCGTCGATCGAGGAGGCTCACAAGCAGCTCAAGCCCAAAGTGAGGGCCGGGACGCTCCGCCAGGGTGAGTGGTTCTTTGAGCCTCTCGTGAAGGCTGAGGCTACTGCGATCGATAAGATCGTCGTGGCGGACAGTCGCAAGATCAAGCCGGCCGTGCTGGGAGCAAGCACGCACCGGGCTCTGACCACCACGCGCATCATCACCAAAGGGCGCGGCAAGGGTGCGAAACGTAAGCCGGGGACCACTACCCTCTACGCTCGTGGCTTCGTGGTGGATAACCGTAAGGGCCATCACAAGGCTCTGTGGCTGCCGACGTGGTGCAAGGTGGTGCGCAATAACGAGATCCCGATGCCTCGCAGGATAGAGGATCGGCGTCGTCGTCAACGCTTCGATTAACCAACCAGGTCGCGATGGGTGCGGGGCAATTCCGCTCCGCACCCATTCGATCAACCAACAACCAATAGAAAGGTAAGACAACAAAAATGAAGAAACGAACACGTAAACCGCAACGCAAGGGCATATCACTCTGGGAGGACTTCACGGACTACCGTTGCGTGGTCCTGGCCCTAATGGGCTTCTCTGATCGATTCATCACGGAGGAGACAGGGCTGGAGGTGTGGCAGATCAGTTATCGGCTACACCTGGCCGGAGTGAAGCGGAAAGACTACCGCGACGGCAGTAACAAGTTCGCGCACATGACCCTCCGCAACGCGCTGGATGAGGCGGACAACATAGCCAATGTCCTACTCAACCTTCGCAGAACACCAAGATAAATAGAAAGGAATCCTAACTTATGTATCAAATCCAACCATCGACAGACCCCTACTTCCGCCTGATCGCGCAATCGATCGCACGGGAGTTCCCAACCAACTTCCACGGACACGCCATAGATGTCGTGGAGGTGTTAACCGCAGAGATCCTTGGCACCAAGCAGCAGCGCTACGGCCCAAGGCCCAGCCCTGAGTCTCTGGTGGCTATTCGTAACGTTATCCGCAACAACGTCAGAGAGGAGCGGCCGATCCCGTTCCTGGTTCCGTGGGGCTCACTCAAGCCCAACTGGACCAGCATTGATCTGGCTGAGCTGTGGGCTCTCAAGATGCTCCAATGCCTCAGGGGCCGCGTGGCCGCGCACTACCCTCCAGGCGTGGTGTTCAACCTGCGAGTGGAGGACGCCTCGGCGCCGAACATCTTCTTCGACAAGCAGGAGCAGACTCGGATAGCCAGCAACATCTACTCTGATGACTTCGAGCAGCTCATCAAAGTGTTGGAGCTTCACGAGATGATCGTTCCAGTGAGGGAGACCAGCATCGTCACCGAGACCTTCTTCACTGCTGAGGCTGAGCACATCCTGCCGTTCATGCTGAGTTATCTCTCATTACCTGACGAGGCGGGCACGGCCTTCACGAGGCTGCAGGAGTTGGGTTGGAGAGGAACGATCCCCCCGCTGATGAAACAGTTCTACCTGGAGCTGTATGTCAGGCTCTACCCTGACGACACTGACGACCAGAAGCTCTATCGACTGGCCCGGTATCTCTCCGGCTCATTGGCCAGGAAGAGGCTGGGTATGAGTGGCGTGCCGCAGCGATGGGACCTCGGTCACATCGAGCTGTCGTTCATGCCTATCGTGCCGGGGACTGAGCAGTTCTTCGGCCGGCGGGTCTACTACCGCACGCTGCCGTCAGCAATCACTCGCAACCACATACCGCCATGGAGAGCCAAGGGCTTCGTGGTGATCACCGGAGAGGATGAGGTGCGCCAGAGGCTCGCCTCGTTCAATGAACCCCAGGAATACAACCCAAACACAGTCACGCTGGTCAACGGAGACAAGGAAGTCACCGTGCAGGCCGATTACATCGTGGCTTAACAGAAAGGAAACAAATGCCGACAATTATATTCAACCCCGAGGCCGTTGCTGGCGGCACGGGATGGTTCGACTTCAACCCGGAGAGGATGGGCTGGGGCTTTGAGGAGACGGTGGCCAGGATCAACAGGCTCTCTCCAGACCAAGACCTGTTCGCGGATGGAGATAAGTCCCTATTTACCGTCTACGGATATCTGTTCATGCAGGAGGGTGGGCATGGGCACAGATTCCAGTTGTATGACCACGCAGAGGACAGGCGCATCCACGTCATGTTCGTGGATGGTGAGCGACCGAAGGAGTTAACCAAGAGGTTGTTCGTGTCACTGCTGGCACAGACACTTCAGGCGGTGCAACCCCTGGAGTTCGAGGCTCAATACAGTTGCGTCACGGATGACCGGTTGTGCTGGCCGCCAGTGCCGACCAAGGCCGAGGCGGTGGGAATGGCGCACAAATCCCTAGAGGAGTTGGTTGGGGCTGCCCTGCTGGAGTGTTCCACTGAGATCCCGAAGACGATGATCGTGCGGGCACGCAAGGCCCTTAGGGCGCTTGAGGAGGCGTTCTAATGGTCACGAAGCCCTATTTCTACACGATTAAGAATCCAGTCAAAGGCGCGGACTTTACTCATTTCGAGATCCAGACCGTGCGTGAGTATCAACAGCCCGGAGGTGATCCGTTTTGGGAGGTGGTCACCGACTTAGAGCATTGCGCGGCCGATTGCCCTGAAGCTATTGGCCCAGTGATGTATGGCGTCTACGGGCGGCTGGAATGGGGAGGCGCCGATCACATTGTTGACTACCTTGAGCACAAGTTCGCAGCAGAGCTGCTGTTCTCAATCACCAAGGTAACCATTCCACCGATATGAGTCTACCTTACGACAAGATCCTTCACCGGAGGGTAGTCGGTCGCAGGCGGCTACCCTCTACGAAGTCGCGCAGGCTTGGTCACCACTGGGAGATGGACCTTGAGTGTGGCCACAGGGTCAGGCTCGCGGACTCGCGGGGTGGAACCACGAGGACGCACTGCGAGAAATGTGCGTTAGGGCTTGTCCCCGCCTGACTGCAAACTTGCATCAGGCTCTTCCTCGATCGCCTTCCACTCCGTCAAGACCCTTCGGGTGTTCTTGACGGCCTTGTCCACTAGCTCCTGCATCTCAACGGGCACCTGGCCTTTATCGAACAGTCCGATCCTGTTCATAATGTGCCAGTCCCGCAGGCAGGCTATGGTCTCGCTCATGCGGTCGCTGAACTTCTTCAGTTCTTCCTGTAGCCGGTGGTCGCGATGGGCTTGCAGGTCTTCGTCGATGAGGCCCATTAAGCCACCACCGCTTTCTTGTCGGCCTTCTTCTTCCGGCTCTTCTTCTTGGTCCCGCCCTTGATTTGGGAATAGAGGTTGGCGATGGGTTCAATCAGCTCCAGGATCTCGTCCTGGTGAGGCTTGTCCATCTTGAGGATGCCCTCGATGCCGCCGACTCGGTTGAGCCAGATATCCACCTCCTGACGGATGCCATGGATCGAGATGATGCCATGGCGCTGCTGGCGGGCCGCGGCAACGTCTACGACTTCGCCGGCCGCGATAGAAGCTTTGAGTTGCACTGGGCTCAGGTTTTGCTCGGAGGCGATCTTGGCCCACTTGAGCTTGCCTTTCTTGGGCAGGTCGTCCGCTCGGGCGATCACGAGGTAATGCTCAGCGCTCAGGTTGTCGTGGCGCATCTCAGGCGGCACGGTGTTGATGTCGAGGGCCTGCTTCACGTCAGGCATGTCGAACTCTAATTGGGCGAGAGCGCCTTCCACGGCCTCTTTGCCGAACCGTTGGCCGAACGCCAGATATGCGGCGAAGCCGAGCTTCACGCTCGTCTGCGCCCACTTGAAGAGCTTGAGGCCCTCCTTCCAGCTCTCGAATGAGAGGTTCTCAGGGATGGCGATCCCTTGCGCGGTTAGCGTGAATGGGGGGATTGCCTTGACGCCGCCTCGGTCCCCGTGGGGCTGGACTATGGAGAGTTGGAGTTCGGACTCGGTTATGCTGTTACCACTCTCAGGTGGTGTTGCGCCGGTTGTGTTCTGATTGGTGTCGGTATGTTCTTCGTCAGGCATGGTAGGTGTGAGTTCGGTTGGACGGTTTGCTTGCGCCAGTGGTTCGTCAGTCCATTGGCATGATATTTTTCGCGGGCCTCATCGCTCTTGCGGCCCTCCACGGGAATTGGCAGGTCCAGCATCTCGCACCACTTGTCTCTGCCTCTCCTGATCCATTCGGCTGAGACTCCGCAGGCTTTGCCGGACTTACGCATGGAGCCGAATCCGGTAATGACCGCAAGGCGGGGTATGGCGTGCATGAGCTGGTGGCACCTCGCGAGAATGTTGTTGGACTCCGACTTGATCAGATACATGACCACTCGACCCAGCATGAGCGCTCGGTTCTTCTCGATCTCAACCAGCATGGGTTGCTTGAGGTCCTCCGCGATCTCGCGGATAAGCTTCTCCTTGTCGAACCCATACTTCTCGACCAGGCGATCGACGTGCGTGTCGAGCGATTCAGCCATGTCGGGGATGTAGAAGGATGGGGTGTGGCCGGGGTTGGAGACCCGCGAAAGGTTCTCGTCATACTCCATGACCATGCCGTCACGAGGCTCTACGTCAGCTTCGAGGCCGGCGGCGGCGGCGCGTCGCTTGAATGACTCAGGCGCGTCCCTCCAGGCTTGCTCGTATTCGGCGTCTTTCTCTACCTGGGTATCGCTGTAGTCAGCAGACATCGATGTGTGGATTACGCTACTGGGTTTTAGCTGTCAAAACTTTTCTACTCACGGAGTTAGAATAAGCTTGGCTTCAGCAATGCGGCGGCGGGTCATGCCGCTCTCGATCGAGGTGCCCGCCCAGACCCGCACCATCTTGCGGAACTGGATGGCCATGCCCTCGTAGTCGCGCTTGGGCACAAGGTCTCGAATGGCACGCATTTCAAGTCGGTTGGACCCAATGAGTGACCAGCCGCGGTTGAACCCGAGGCTGATGATGGCTGCCTGTGCGTTAGGTCGAAGGTCCTCAACCCCTGGCATGGCTCGCTTGGCGTTAGCAAACTCGCGTGCAACATCGACTCGATCGAATACGTCAGTGGCTACGGCCCAGGCCACGAAGATATCTTTGACGGTCTTGCGTTTCTCGCTGGCCCGCAGTCCGGTGATGCCTGAGGTGGCAGCCAGCCTGTCCCGTTCCAATGCTTTGAGCGCAGCCCAGTCAGACCTGATTACCTTCGGACTGTAATACCCGCAGTCGTAGCCAATGCCAATCGTTACACCGCTCGCGCCTCCAGGCCATTCAGGGTGCGGGTCGTAGCCTGCTCGGCCGCCGGTCTCGAATTCCAACACGAGCGCATGACCGCCCGTTGAGAGTAGGAAGGTCTTGCCCGTGTCGGTGAGGGGTGGTGGTGGTGGCAGGACGATCGCCGGCTTCTCCGCTTCCGATCCTGGGGTTGGCGTAGGCGTGACGCGAGGCAGTCCAACTGTCGGCACTGCCGACACTTCGGGCGACGGCACTGGCGTAGGGGACGCCGATGGCGGGGCGATAACCGGCTCAGGCTTGCAGCCTGCCAGGATTACCGCGACAAGAAGTAAAGGAAGGCAACCAGGGTAACGCATTTGGACACCGTTTGAGACCACAGCAGGTTGGCGTTGGATTTCAGATCTTCGGGCTTCCACCAGTTGCCCGTCTGCTGACGAGTGACTTCGGTGAAGAAGATGGCGAAGATGCAGATCACGAGATTCCACGAGAAGCCCACTACAAAGTCCATGCTCTCCTGTGGCTTGTGGCCTGTGATGAAGTAAGTGAACCGGGCGAATAGCCAGACTGCCAGGAGGCCCATGGGCAACCAGAAGTAGATCGTAGCCCAGTCAGTGAAGTGCTTCCAGACTTTCGCCAACCCTGTCGGTGGCGGCTTTGGTTCAACGTGCGCTGGCGTGGTTTCGGTGGTGGTCATGACTACTCCTTTGGTTTGGGTTTGAGTTTGGATAGGATGGTTTTAACGAAAGCAATTACGGTGCTACCAGCCAGCTTGAGCGCTGTCAAGACTTCAGGCGCACAGAATTTAAGGAGTAGGCCGATCCCAGTGAAGATCGCGAGGATCACGATAAGGCTGAGCACGCTCTTCTTGATCGCGTAGATCAGGGCATTGAGGCCAGGGAACCACCATGGACCGCTGACCGCTTCCACGATGTCGCGCATCTTGGCGTTCTCGGTCGCGCAGCGCTTTAGTTCCTCGTCTTGTGCGCCCGCTTTAGCCTCAGCACGCTCAGCTCTCTGGTCTGCGGCATTAGCTGAGCGAGTTGCCATGAAAGCGTCTGTCTGAGCTGCCTCCGCTTCCGCCTTGGCTGCCTCAACCTCTTTCGAGCGATCCTGGTCGTGCGAGATCGCGGTGTTGGTGGCACTGAGGGCTCGCTCAACGAGCTTGCGCTCCTTCGGGGTGAGGGCAAGTGTTACGGCCGTTGTGATGCAGCACGCTGCAATAAGTGGCAGGGCGCCTCGCATGAATGGCCTCATTGTCCGAGCAGCTCCTCTAACGCCTGTTTCACCGACTGCAAACTTTCAGCTTCCTTAACCCCCGACTCCTTGGATTTGTCGATGTGGGTGATCGTCTTTTTGTTCCGGTCGCTGAACGTCTTGACGTGTTTGATCGTCTCTTTGTTCTGCTCGCGCACGGCCGTCACTTCTGACTTCAGCTCGGTCACTTTGATGGGTGCGGTCTGGCAGCCGGATGCAATGACCCCGATGAAGAATATAAAGATCAACCTGAAGCGATTGTTGTTGTGCCAGTTCTCACAGAGCATCGCGAAGGCAATGGAGACAATGTGCCAGATGACAAGCACGAGCGCCGTGCGACTTGCTGGCTCAGGTAGGATCACGGGGATGTAGATAATCCACTCGCGACGGATATGGCAAGCTTTATTTTACGGACCCTCCGGCATCAGTGGCGCCGGGTAGCCGTGCTCGCGATAAAACCTTGCCCGATTGCTCTCGCCGCGGAGCATCATCTCATACATCTGTCGGTGCTGCTCATACCAGTCGGCGAACTTGTAGCCGGACACGGAGCCGTAGAACTCGACCATCTTGTCGTAGGTCTGCTTCCTGCCCTCAAGCTCCCGCTTATTGGCTTCAGCGATCTCTCTGGTGACCTTCAGGTCTCCCTTAATTGCGGACACGTCATTTGTGGTCCTGTCCCACGCTCCAGACTTAACGGCGACCGTCCAGGTGGAGATGATGAGGATGCCGCCAATGGCGTGGACGACGCCCCACAGCCACTTCATTCGTGGCGATAGACCGAGGCCAAGGTTGGACGGAACCGCTACCGGCCGCTGATTGACTTCTGAGATTCGGTAGTATTCAGAAGGATCTGTTTCCATGTTCGATGGATGCCCTTTGCGTCCTGGCCGTAGCCCGCAAATGCGATCCAGTTATAGCATCGATGAACCGCACTTTTTGAATGACTCCATCCAACGTTTGTATCTTCTCAAGTAATCCCCGCTTTGAAAGAACTCCTTTGGCCCCGTGATCCCAGCATTGAGCGGCCAGTTCGGGGTCGTCCTCGATCAGCGCCGAGACTACCACGACAGGCGGGGGCAGCTCCCTGATGGCGTCAAGGACTTGCTGCTTCGTTGCGTCAGGCAGCATAATGTCCATTACTGTCACATCCGCCTTGAAGATTATGGCCTCCTCTTTCCCTTCTTTGAGCGTGGTTACTATTTTGCATTCCACGAAGTCCATCCTCTCGTGAAGGAGCCGGCATAGGGCGTCTGCGGCCATTCTGTTGTCTTCGATGACGAGGATTTTCATGGCAGGAATGAGATTAGGATGTCGTCATCCAACGAGAAGCTTCCGGCCAGTGAGGTGAACAGCACTGACCCTATTGTGAATTCGTTATGACCCCCCGTAAAGGCGTAGGCCGTGAATGGAAAGACGAAGAAAATTTGTGGGTTGGAAACGCTTGATAGAACAACCTTTCCGCCACTCCAAGCCTGAAAGAAACTCGACCAGTCAACCGAGTCCGAATCATCCACGCTCACGTAAAGTGTGGTGGAGCTATCGAAACTTGCATTGTCGCCCCTGAGGTATCCAGCCGCCGGGGAGCCAGGCGTGGTGCTGTCGTCGAACTTGTATGGCACTGACGCGATTGCACTGGCGCCGCCACCGCCACCCGTTGCGCCATCATCCCCTTTGTCCCCCTTGGGAACGAACGTGAGGCGGAGTGGCAGTTCGTTACTAAATGCGCCCCCGCTGGAGACGTGCGCGATCGTAAAGGTATCCCACCCGCCGTTGTCGGTGATTGTTCCAGTGATGTTGAAGATCGCGAAGTTGGTCGGGGTGGACGGGTCCTTGATGTAGAGCTGTCCCTTGATGGTCGATGTGCCATCGTCCCAGGTTGCTAGGAGGGCCGCGAGCGCATTGGCCTCGTTGTCCGTCTCGGAGATGTAGAGGGCGGTCGCACTGGCGATCGTAGCGTTGTTGACCTTCAGGTGCCCTGTGGTCGGATCAGACGAGGCGGTGTTCGTGTTCCATAGGTAGGGTAGACCGCCCGCCGATCCACCGTCGCCTTTATCGCCCTTCGCGAAGAATGAGACGTAGACATCGAGGCCGTTGGTGAGAGTTCCGCCGCTGGTCACTGGAACGATCGTAAAGGTGTCCCAGGCGCCGTTGTCGGTGCGGGTGCCCGTTATGTCGAAGATGGCAAAGTTGGTTGGGGTGGCAACGTCCTGAACAAAGATGCGGCCGCGGACTGTAGAGGTTCCATCATCCCAGGTTGCCAGAAGGGCGCCGAGACCGCTGCCCAGCATGTCGGTCTCGCTGATGTAAAGCGCTGTGGCGCTCGCCAGGGTTGCGTGGTTGACCTTCAGCTTGCCCGAGGTGGGGTCGGTGGCGGTCGTGTCGGTGCTCCACTCGAAAGGATTGCCTGCGCTCCTGCCTGCGACCCCTGAGGGGCCTACGGCGCCCTCCCAGTGAACGTCATTATCCACGGCGTCGTAGTCATCCGGCTCGACGTGCTCCGGCTCAGCTTCGGTGGCGGGGCCGGGCACTTTGCGGTAGGTCAGCCAGCTCTTCGCGCCCAGGACATCGATCAGGATCTCGACCAGAGTCCCATTGAACATCCCAGTCGTAGGCACGGCCTTGAACTCGGCCATGGTTGTGACTTCAGGCAGGAAGATCGCGTAGAGCAGTGGCGGAGTGGATGGTGGAACATCCCCGTCGCGCACAACGTCGTTTACGAGCTTGAAGTTGAACGTCTGGCTTTTGGCCTGCTGGCCATTGGTGTAGAACTGCAGCTCTGCCATCAAGGTGACTGACACAGCATCCGGCAAGTCCCTTACCCAGAAGTGATTGCCGGTGCCGGTGTCAGTGATGTCCACTGCGCTTCCGCCGAGAGTGGTAGAGACCGCAAAGTCGTTGGCTGTCAGGCCCGCGGCGATGACGAAATAATCCGTGTCCGGCTGGAGCGGGGCAGGCAGGGTGTCGTCCGAGCTGAGATGAAGTTTCGTGCCAGTTAAGAGGCCGTGAGCGGCAGAGGTGAGCAGGTTGGTTGTAGCGTTGGCAGTAAATGGCGTTGGCTCAACGTTGACTCCCAGTAGCGCATCCAATGGCTCGTTGATGAGGACGATCGTGAAGGTGTAGACCGTATCGACCCCGGTCCCAGTCTTCACCCAGGCCAGGGCTGCCGTGAGAGGCTGTGAATCGTATTGCCCTTGGACTTTCACCTCGAAGATGCCCGTGGCGTCAGAGCCAAGTTCCTGAACTATCCCGCCGCGGACGAACTGGATCTCGATCGGGGCGAGCGGAGAGCGCTTGACCTCAATCTCCGTTACGGGTTGAGCCACCCCGAGAGTTAAGCCAAGAAGTCCGCTGTCGAGATCGTGATAGAGCCTCATTCAGTTGTAGGAGCTGTTGTCAATCAGTAGCCAAGGTTGTGATTAGGGACGTAGGTGGCTATATCCTCATCCATGGAGAATTTCAAGAAGAGTCCTTCCCAAAATCCATCGTCCAGCGGACTTGAGAACAGGTTGTTTCTTATGCCGCTCTCAAGCCCGGCCTTGATTGTCGCGCTATTGCGCCAACCCGTCACTGTGGCCGACATGCCGGTGGCCGTAGTATTCGGGGTTGATATGTTCCCAATGAGCACCCAGTTGGTCGTGCTGCCTTGAGCTTGGTAGACATTTCCGTTGTTCACATTCAGGAAAGTTTCCCCGACGGATGAGGCGGCGAACGCTCCCGGCGGTCCATGCTGCCAATAGGTTGCTGGGAATGCACGCACAATGCCTGAGTTGCCGAAATACGTTCCCGGCCAGCCAGAGAACTTCTCTGGAGATGGCCCGGAGTATCCAGCGGGCGGACTTGCGCCAGTTAGGAATTGCGGCTGACGTGGAATTGAATCCCATTCCCACCAGGCGTGAGGCTCGTCCGATAGTGTGCTGTTATTCGCGTCGAGCAGGCTGTTGTAAGGCCAGCGCATCGTGAGTATGTCGTGGGTAGGAAAGAACCCCGAGTGATCGAGCAGGAACAGGTTGGAGACGCTCTGGATCTTAGTGCTGCTGTAACTGACGTAAGTTCTGAAGGCGAACTTACTGGTCCCTCCTCCAGTGATTGTGAACCCTCCGTTCTTGTAAGCCGCTCCGTCGTCTCCGGCTATGGTGTCAAGGAACAGTGTGTGACCTCGATAGACCTGAGGAAGACTGAATAAACCTGATGCGATTTGTGGACGTGACTTAGCCTGTTTCAACAGCCTATCCATTTCAGGGGTTGGCACTGCCGTCCAGATGATTGCTGGGGCAATGGCGGTAAGTCGGTAGCCTGCCACGGCATCTATTTGGTAGGCGAGCTTCCCGATATCCTCTTCATTAAAGCCTGTCGCTGCCACCCTGGCTGTAGTGTTCGCGTATGTCCATTCCTGACCTACGTATAGATCAGCCGGCTGAATGAGGCCCGCCCGGTCCTGCAGGTTGTAGTTGAGGAAGAGTAGGGCGAACTCACCTTGCTGGAACTCCCTGTAGTATCGAATTTTGTCCGTGCCTGCGTTGGCGCCGCAGGAGACCTGGAGCCAGATGCTCTTTATCCCGAGCGTGCTTCCGACATCCAAGTGGCAATCTCCCAGATCATCGAAGTCGTCGAGTGTCTTGAATGGGTCCGTGTAAGCCCCAGTGCCGACGTTGGCGTCGTAGACGCGGAGCTTCGCTACGTCAGCTTTGGTTCGGAAGTGGAGCATCAGAAAGCTACTATGTCATTCCCGACCAGGGCGAGCGAGCGCAGATGGTAGTCCAGGTATTGAATGATATCTTTTACGCTATTCGGAGAACCTCCTACTCCTGGGGTGATAAGGATTCGAGCGATCTTCACGTAGAAGGTTCCTTTGGTAGGAGTCGTTGGTGGCGCTGGATCGAATATCATTCGGAAGTCGATTGGCGTCGTCTCTCCCGGAGGGTTCGGGGGAGCGAAGTCGATAATTGTCGGAGCGTCTGGCGCGGCGCTGATTATCGGGTGCCAAGCTATTGAGCTTGCCGAGGTAAGGGTAACTGTGGCTTTCAGCCAGATATCAAAGTCAGATCCGTGCAGGTAGATCACGGGGGGGTTGGTGGTGCTTGTTGAGTCGAGCGGGATCGAGCCGATTGTCGGGATGGTGTTGCCCACGAAACCCAGTCCAACTTTCAGCACGTTGTTCCCGGAGAAAGAGTCCGCTGTTACCTCCCACGGGAAACTGGTTGATCCGCCGCCGCCGCCGCGGAGTGGGATGTCGGCCATGAGAGTGAATGAGCCTTGCCCTACCCGCTTTCGGATGCCGAACGACTTTCCCATGTTCTCTCCTCGCGCCAGAGAGAAACAGGTGTCGATAAGGGCGTTCATCAGCTCGCTCCGTGCGGCCACGGAAGGAGGGTCGCCCTTCTTCACGCGAAAGCTTTCCAGCTTCCTGAGAGTATCCTGTAAGCCCATTAGTAAATGTCAGAGTTCCATCCGCGCCGGCCGGACGATCTCCATTCACGAGAGTTTGCGTAGACCCTGCCCCTCTGTTGGAAGCTGGCGCCAGTGTAGAGCCAGTTACCTCCGTCTGGCAGTGCGATACTCATCGGTGGGCCGCTGATGTGGCCCAGTCCGCCCGTGCTGACTGGGCTGGTGGACATCCAGATTTCGCGCAGTGTCACCTGCGGAGACAGGAAGCTGCTGATCCCAGCAAAGGGATTGAGTGCCCCATCGATTAGCGATTTGAATTCCCTGAACACTCCCCTGCTGTCGTCGGGCGTTACCTTCTGGGTGTCCTGGTCGATAAAGATGGCTCCGTTAAGCACGGCAGAGGGTTTGCCTCCGATAGTGGTAACGAAGTCGGGGTGGGTTTGGATTGGCTCCTCGGATTCGGAGTAGGATGCCTCATACTGAGAGGGAGTCCTATTCCCGGTGATGCCGACATACTCTCCAGTGATGATCGCAAAGCCTGGGTCGATACTTACGCGGCGTCGCTCCATGTAGAGCCAGCTCCAGATGGGATGAGCTGATCCCAGCCCCGGCGCCAGATTGAAGGCGAACATCGGGCAGGTCCATACACAGGTCGCTGAGTCTAATCCGTATTTGTCTGTGTTAAGCTCCCCGAAGTGCTTGACGATCAGCCCTGTGTTTCCGTGGTATTCGAGTGGGTCGGTTGGCATTACAGAACTCCTTGCGAGCCGGTTGTGGCAATGGTTTTGAGATAATCTACCTCTTGCGTGTGCAGCTCAATCTGTCTTTTCATGAGGGCGGTCGCGTCACCACCCGGAGCGTAAACCCCGCCCCCGCCGCCAATCCTTGTAAGGCTGTCGGATACTGTGGCGCTATTCAGGTTGAGTTCGCTTTGCTGGCCGGAGATGGCGACTGCGTTTTCAGCGAATTTGGCAGCGGCTTTGGCGGCCTCATCCTCGCCAAATCCCGCATCCCGGAGTTCCTGGAGCTTACTGGCGAAGACGCTGAGATCCTGGATGCGTTGCACTGCCCTGGAGTCACCTTTGGCCTCAGCCTCCTGTAGGTCCAGGCCGCGCTGAGCTTCGAGGCGGCTGAGCATTAGAGCCCGAGCCTCCTCTTTGGCGGCCGCCTGCTCCCTGATGCGAGCCAGTCGGTTCTCTCCGGCCTCCCTCTCCTCGATGAGGGCTCGCTGCAATTCCCTTTCAATGAGCGCTGCTTTCTCTGCCTTGTCGGGGTCGTTACTGAGTTCGTTTTTGAGAAGTCGAGACCGAATCTCGGTGGTAGACCCCAACCTGGCCGTCTCCCCCACTTTGGCTTGACTGTCTTTACGGAAGTCGAGTTTTTGCTTCTCTTCCTGAACGATCTTCTTTTGGATCTCCAGTTCTTCCTGGGCGGCCTTCACGGCGTTGGTGAATTTGGCATCGACAGGTCGATCGAACCCCTGCCTGTCCTGCTTGGTTTCCGCCTTGAGCCTGGCCTGGGCGGCATCGAGTTTCTTCTGGGCTGCCTCCTGCTTTAATTGCTCGTTCGATAGTATGCCGGCGGACGCGGCTACGGCGTTGTCAGCCAGTTGTCTCGTCCTGGAAAAGGCGCGTGTTTCCTCCTCGCTTCTCTCTCCGCGCCCAATGGTGCCAGAGAGTTTTTCGATGTGCTGCTGTTGGAGAGCTGCTTTATCTGATGGACGGGCGGCGGCGAGCTTGGCTTGGAAGCGAGCCTCCTCTTCGTCTCTGCCTCTCTGTATGTCACGGATTGTCGCGGTGCTCTCCTCTGGAGTGGGTCCAAGTTTGTTGGGGTTGATCGCAAGGGCTTTTCTGCTGGTGATCTCTGATCTCTTCAGGCTGGCTTCCGCCGATTCAATCTGCGCCTTGTCTCCGCTGTCTATTGCTGCGGCCAACTCTTTGCGGGCCTCGGTCTCGCGATTGAGCGCGGCCGTGATGGCGTCGTGCATGTCCGCAAGCGTGCGGACGTTCTTGATCTGTTCGATAATGAGCGCGTTGGCCTGCACTTCCCCTTTCTGCATCTTCTGCAGGGCGATAGCGGCCTCCTCGAATGAGCTGATCCACTTATTGATCGCTGAACCAATCGTTGCTCCGGCAAATGCCAGTGGAATGAGTCGCAAGGCTCCCACCAGTTTGGGCGCCCAGCCGGTTAGTTTCGCCATCCACCCCGAGGTTTTAGTGAGCGTTGCTTCAGTGGCTTTACCGCTGACGCCTATGAAGCTCAGGGCGTTGCCGAAGGTGTTCATGCCTTTACTGGCAAGGATGGTCTCAGCGGTCACTCCGGCGGATGCTTTAGCGACGGAGGCGGACAGATTCCTGAAGAAGTTGACGAGGCTGCCGGACCCTAGAATTGCTCCAACGGCTACGAGAGAGCCGAGAGCGACAGTCACACTTTCAATCGCTACCTGAGTGAGCTTCCAGTCAGCCACCGTTGCTGCCACCTTTGATTTTACAGTGGAGAAACCTCCGGTGAGGGCGTTGAGGAATTTCCCCATTCGCTCTACCGTTGGAGCGAGCGACACCATGGCATCGGTGTAGTTCTTGGTGTTGGTTACGTCATCCTCAACAAAGGGAGAGCCGAACTTCGACTGCAAATTCACAGCCGCTTTCTCGAAGGCTTCGTTGACTCCATCGATGCTTTCCGTGGCGTCCGAGGCCCCGCCATTGAACTGATTGAATGAGTCGGTGAGGGCATCAAAGATCTGGCCGGTCGTCGCTCCGTTCTTCTGGAGCCGAATCAGGCTCTCGGCCGTGTTGTCATTGATGGCCCCCATCTGGCGCAAACTCTCGGTGGCGCTTTCTATCCCACCCTCTTGAAGGGCGGCGTGAAACGCTCCGACCGCATCAGCCATCTCGACCACGCCATTGCCCGTAGCCTTGGCGGTATCGTTGATGACATCGAGGGCCTTTACGGTGCTGAACGCCCCTTTGGTCATTAACTCCAGGGAGCGCGTGGCCTCTGCGGCGTCACCCAGCTTAATGTTTCTCGTGGCAGCGAAGTTGACCAGCTCGGCCACTTTGAGCTTGGCGGCCTCAGCTCCGCCCACCATGCCGGTGAACATTTTTTGAAGTCCTTGGATCTGAGTCAGCTTCTTTAGCGCTGCCTCCAGGGAGCCAGTGTCGTGGACGAGAGATCGGACAGCTTTGGACATCCCGAGGAAGAGACTCAGGAAGCCGGCCGCGATGATAGGTTTCAGGAGGACCAAATCCTTGAAGAGCTGCCAGATCGATTTGATCTTCTTCTCGCTGGTCACCAGGTTCACGACATCGAAAGCGATGAAGGCTTTGCCGGTCTTTCCGGTCAAGCTCTCACTTGCGTTCTTTCTGATGAACTCACCGAGTCCTGGTGTTGGTGCTGGCATGACTTAGCTCGCTCTCCTGTATTCTGGCGGCAGTTGATTCATGAATTCTCTCTCTTCTTCAGTGATCACGTCAATATCCATTCCTGCAGCGCGGCGAGCGATGATCCGGTAAACGTTGGCCATCCCCATCGGCATCGACCATGCCCGCTGCTCTGGAATACCCCAGGTTATCAACTCGCCTGCATGCTCGATGCATTCATCCAGTCTACCTCGGCGTGTGTCTGGCGTGGACGACTTGGACAGTTTCATTGGGATGACCGAATACTCCGGCTCCTGCAGGTAGTCTCCACAATACTCCAGGAAGGCGTCGGTCTTGCGCCGCAGCACCCGCTGCCAGGGGTTCAAGCCTTCAGTCCCGTCCGAAGGGGCGGCCGGGCGCTTCCGACGCGACCTCGGGGCGAATAGGGCCTTCAGGCGTAGCAGAGTTGGGACCAGCCAGGGCTTGCGGTTATCGGAGTCAAACGGGCTCAGGCTGCATATCCCAACTGCGATCCTCAGGTCCCGCATCGTGACGGGCTTCCCGCTCATGAAAGGCGAGTCAATCGTCTTGAGGAGGAACTGGTGCCAAAGGCAGAACTTCTTCAGCCTGCGACCGAGGATGCGTTTACTGTAATAGACCTGGCTCCTGGAGCAGTCAATGAATGCTCCTGCGAGAACTGGGTCCACGGCTGTTACACCGTTGGATCGTAGAGGCAGCGGATTTGGAGGGCGGCGGCCAGCGTGGCGTGGGGATTGGTCGCGTAGATCGCCGTGATATCCGTGGTGATCACCGTGCCCGCAGTGTCCCGCAGGGCGGCGTCACCAAAGACCCACACGAACGGGGTGTTGGCTGCCAGCGTGATCGTGTTGACGGGAGAACCGGATGAGTTCGTTTCCAGAGTCAGGGGGTGATCCGAGACGATATACAAGCCTTTAATCTGGCTCACGTCCATGGCGAAAGCCACCAGAGCGTCCGTGGTTAGCGCCGGGATCGACTCGTCAACGTTGAGTTCGGCGCCGGACTGCACCGAGACCTGCTTGGAGATCGTCGCGCCACCGTTCGTCCAGCCGCGAGTAAAGGTATGGGTAAGCATATTGGTTACGAGGTAACGAGGGCGTAGCTCTCAACGGTCAGCGAGACCTCTGCGAATTCTCCCTTTTTCCGAGGATCGGAAATGCTCTTCACGATAAAGAAGCGCGAGACGCCATCAACCGTGAACGAGAAAGTGTTTGCGATCGCGTTGCCGCTATAGCCGGACGCGATGTAACCAGTGAAGGTTCCGGTGATCTTGCGATGGGTGGCTTTGGTGACCGCGACAGCTTCCGTGAGTCCCTCACCGTCGGTAGCCTGCACGAAGATCTCGGGCTCGTAAGTCAGCTCCGCTGTCCGGGCGAAGAAGTTGGCGATTACTGGGGCGTCGGCCGTTGTGAAACCGAAGACGTAGGCTGAGCCGTGGATATCTGTGTTCGGCATGGTATCTTTCTACCAGATGTCAACTACCCTCCGGCTCCCGCGGTGAAACTGATCACGTCGGCGTGCGCCTGCTGGGTATCGTCATCGGTGGGGGTCATGCTTCCAATATCGATCCCGTGGAAGGAGTAGCCCGCTGCGACAAGTGGCGGGATGTCAGCCAGGGCGGCGTAGACCTGGCGTGCCAGCTCGGCGTGAGCCTGAGGTAATACCTCGCTCGCTATCGTGATCACCTGGACCGTGCCAGTGCAAAGCCATGTTCCTTCGGTGGCCATGGTCTTGGTCGCGTCGGAGACGGAGACTACCGTGAACGGCGGCTCCAGTTCGGTTGGGCCGGTGAACTCGCTGCCGCCAGTGTAAGGAACGAAGGTGTGGTCAGGGATGGCATTCTTGAGCTGCTCGACGATGTAGAGTTCCGTCGCTCGTTTGATGTCGGCTCTCATTAGAATTTAACCCCGGCAGTCGTGCATTGCAGCATAGGGGCGTTGTCTCCCTCGTCTGCGATCTTGTTGACCCGGACGCGCTTGCCGCGCACAACCAAGACTGAGCCCTCCACGACTCCGCTCGCCGTCATTACGTCCCGAGAGATCCAGATCGAGACATCGTTGTCGCCGCGCAGGCCGCCGGCCGTCACCGGGGTCGTTGAGCTTAGCTCGTCGATCGAGAGGGCGGTGTATTCCCCTGTGACTCCTGTGCGGGCCAACTGGAACGTCTCTGAGGCTATCGCGCCAAAGGCGGTGTTGGCCACGTTCATGTTTGCGATGAAAGGACTGTCGGCCACGTCTTAACCTCTCGTGTCAATGCGAAAGGGCCAGCTTGGTAGCTGGCCCTCGCGAGAATCGTTGTTGGTCAGGCGATTACTTGTGATTGGCTTCGTGCTTGGCTGCCTTCAGCAGCTCAGCCTTCTGCTTATCATCGAGGTAATCCTCCTCAGCGTCCTTCGGTGGGTAGTCGCCCATCTCGATTACCTTGCCGCCCTTTTCCGTGAAGGCCACGCAGAACTGTGCCTCGGTGCCCTCCCAGTAGTGAGCGGTGTTCATGAGGCGGTGAGTGCGATCGCTGAGCCCGTTCTGGCGGACGGTCGCCAAAGCGTATTCCTCGTTGTCGCTCTTGCGGATGAAGTTGCCCTCGGTGAACTCTTCCATTGGAGGCGTCGGTTCGTTCCCGCCGACACTGACCGTCTCTTGCACCCGAGGGATATTGCCTGGGGCGGTCTCCGAGAGAGGTTTAGCGGCTGGCGCTGCTCCGGGGGCAACTGGGCCGGCGGAGTCACTCGCCTTGAGGGCCTTGACCAGATCATCCTTGACCACCGCGCCGCTGGAGCCGGTGCCGGTGATATTCAGACCGCGAGAGTCGGCTTCGGTCTGCAGTTCATCCTTGCTGTGGGCTTCGTAGTCGCCGCTGAGTTTCTTGGTTGCCATATAGGTTGATTCGAGGTTGAGGTGCTTCTCGGACGCCTTCTTATGCGTAGTTGGTTCGGATGAGCTGGCCGGCAGCCGTGTTCATCACTTTGATGACTCGGTTGCTGCGGACGCGGAGCATGTTGCCCCGGCGTTTCTCATCGCGGTAGGACTCAGAGGTGAAGAGGCCGCCCGGCGAGTCAGCATCCCAGACGATCGTCCGGCCGATGCCGCCGTTCAGGAAGTCTCCGGCTGCCACATTGAACACTCCGATGAAATCATTGCCCCAGACCGGCACAAGGTTTGGCGTCTGGCCCTTGACGGCCGTATCCACCGACTTCTTGGCGATGATCAGGTTCACGCCGCCGAACACGGCCGAGAACATCGCGGGAGTGATCTGGCTACCACCCTGGGTCACGTTCAGGAAGCCATACATGTAGGTCTGCATCTTGGTGGACCGGCGGATGCGGTTCCAGACCGAGAGGCTCATGACGATCGTGGTGCTGGATTCACCCAGGAGGGTGATGCGCTCGATCAGAGCGTTCATGTCGAACGGCACGTCCATTGTCGCGAGGTTGGCCTCAGTGTAAGCCACGGTCGCGTTGTTGGTCGTGAAGGTCGAGGGGTCGAAAGCGGCCGCAGCGCACTCCATCTCGTAATCGAGCATGAGTGCGTTCATTAAGAACTTGCCGGTCACCATCTCCGCGTCGAAGAAGTTTTCCATCCGGCGGGCGACCACATCGTCCACGCGCTCTTCCAGGCCGTATTCCTCGGTCTGGTAGGAATCCCACACGAACTTGCGCTCCACCTCATTGTAGGTGCCGGTAGCGCCACGCTTGGTGGAGCCAACCGCACGACCTGGCTTCAGTAGCTCAGTCGCGGCGACAGTGAAGCGAGGATACCGACCCACTTCCAGTGCAGACGGGAAGACAGGAAAGATCTCCTGGCCGATGAAGAATTTCTCCTGGGAGACTGCCTCCATCAGCACGGTGCTGATGTCTGCTCTTGGGATACTGTCAACGGTATTATACATGGTGGTTGGTCTTCCGAATTGTGATGCTGGTGATTTGGGTCAGTGGTTCAGTTCGGATTAGAGAAAGAGGACATTGATGATCGATCCGTGGGCGCCAGTGACGGCTTGCCACGCGATTGCGATCGGGCTGGATTCGCTCGGGACGAGATAACCAGGGTTGGCCGCGTCAGCGATCAGGCCGGCGCCCAAGGCGATCGCGGCAGAGGTAGCGCCCAGGGTGGCGTAAGCCACCGTGCCGCCCTTGGTAAGGTAGACATCGCACGCCTTGCCGACAGCGCTTCCGCTCTCCTGCTTGACGTGGGCTCGCAGCAAGGTGCCGATATTGCGGTCGGTGGATGCGGCGATTGCGATGCCGGTGCTGGTCAGTTTGACGAGCTGGTGTTCTTTCCCGGCGAGATCCGCTGAGGCCACCTGGCTGACTACGTTATTTGTATTCATGGGCTGTTTGGTTACTTGATGTGAAAGTGTGTGTTAGGCGCGAATGGTTCCGCCTTCGAGGGTCTGCAGGTAGTCGGCGTGCAGGCCGGGGTTGCTCTTGGCTTCGAGACGGATGGCCTCGCCTTCGCTCTTGGCTTTGCCGCTCTTAACGAGTTCCTGAACGTTCTTCTGGAACTGATGGAGTTCGCCATCCTTGTTCGCGCTGAAGAGTCGCTCGTCATTTCTGACGCCTGGCTTAACTGGGCGAGTCCCGGTGCGGACTGCGAGGTGGAGAGCTTCGTTCTCGACCACGAGATTCTCGGCCAGCTCGATCGCCTGATCGCGCTGCGCTGCGAGAGTTGTGATCTTGGCTTCGACTTCCGCAAATTGCACTTCTTCGTTCGCTTTGCGAGCACGAGCCTTGTCGGCGTCGATCGAGGACCGGAGTTCGATAACCTGGCGCTGTAGAGCCTTCATGGCCGTGGTTGTTTCGACTCCGGCTCCAACCGTGGCGCCAGTGCCGGCTTCAGCCCCGCCACCTTCGCCGCCTTCAGTCCCGCCGCCTTCGCCGCCTTCGCCCTCGCCGCCTTCAGCGTTAGCGTCAGCATCGATGGCATCGTTCCAGTCCTTGACGGCCTGGTTCACTTCTTCGCGAGTGACGCCGGCCGCAGCCAGTTCCTCGTCGGTCGCCTTGTGGAGAGCTTCGATCCGCTCGCGCTGAGTTTCGAGGTCGGTGTCGGCGCCCTGAGATTCGATGTGTTCGACGATGCCCTTCTGGGTGGCTTCAAGGCCGTCGAGGCGGGTGGAGATTTTTCCAACGGCTGCGAGAACGTCAGCGATCGTTGGTTCGTTCTGATTTTTATTTTCGTCGGCCATGTCTTTTTTGTTGATGTCAACTGGTTCTCCGTCTTTCGCGCCGAAGAGACCGTCTTGATTTGCTGCGGGACGAGTCACGCAATCGACGCTCAGCAGGCGTTCTGCACGAGCTGCTTTCTTTCCGCCCTTCACTGCAACACCCTTTCCTTTGAAGGCTACGCTCAACCCGAAGCACTCTGGCATTTCGGTTGCGCGTTCCAGCATTAGCGGGGTCTCGCTGTGGTTCTTGAGAAGGTGCCAGTCGCCACGCATTTTTGATCCGTCCATGCGGAAGTTGGTGACGTAGCCATTCATGTCCTTGATCCCGCTGCCGTGATCGAGGTTGACCGGGACCTTGCCGCGGCCCTTGGCGAGCGCGTGGAGCTGGTTGACGGTCGTCTCGTCTACGTGCAGGTCGTGACCTTCGGCAACGCAGTCGCCTGTGATCAGGCTCACGCCTTTGATGGTGCAGTTGGACGAATCGACTACGCCGGTCTGG
>Ga0066652_100000230_pt1 | contig 29101 bp, 23 predicted proteins | sample GraSoiAngelo_101_FD_71413 | JGI IMG/M metagenome (GOLD analysis project Ga0066652, IMG submission 71413) | Grasslands soil microbial communities from the Angelo Coastal Reserve, California, USA - 14_0903_02_30cm | ecosystem: Environmental > Terrestrial > Soil > Grasslands | place: USA... | reverse complement strand
ATTCACTCCGCCCGTCCCAGACTGTCGCTGCGCGCCCGCGCAGTGATCGAAGCCGTCGTGCTGTCCAAAGGCTCGATCGGCACGGCCGAGTCCGTCGCCCGCGCGCTCGGCCTGGGTAACCGCTTTCGGCTCGCGCGTCTGCTCGAAAATGAAGGACTTCCGCCGCTGCATCGCATCACCGAATGGGTGACCGTGCTCAACTGGATTGCGTGCGTCGAGCGGACGCACGTCTCACTCTGCTGGATGGCATTTCGGTGCCACCGGCATCCCAGCGCGTGCTATCGGCTGGTGAAAAAGGTGACAGGGCGCTGCTGGGAGGACGTCTTGGCGCGGGGAGCCGATTGGGCGCTGCGGATGTTTCTGGACGAGTTTCGCGCGTGGCGGCGGCGACGCCGCTCGCCTCCGAGCGTCGGCCGCATGACGACGTCGGCTCGTCGTCGCCGGTACCCACCAACTCGGATCATCTCCCGCACGCTCAAAGTGTAATAGCGCGCCGTTCCGCGTGGCCTAGTCTGAAGAGGTCCATTCGGAGCGTGGGAGTGAAGTCACCAGCGATTCGACTCGTCGTTGTATCCGACGTGCGCCTGTATCGCGATGGTCTCGCGCAGATTCTTGGCGGGGAATCGCGACTCGCGGTCGTGGGGACCGCATCCGACGCGGAGGCGGCGGTGCAACTCGCCCTGACCAAGACGCCGGACGTCGCGCTCGTGGACATGGGGATGCCACAGAGTGTCACGACGGTGCGCGAGATGGCGGCGCGCGCTGCGATCGTAAAAATCGTCGCGCTCGCGGTTCGCGAAGATGAACAGGATCTCGTCGCATGCGCCGCGGCAGGTGTGGCGGCTTACGTAACGCGCGGAGCGTCGGTCGCTGATCTGGTCCAGGCGCTGGACGGCGTGGCGCGCGGCGAGCTGCTCTGTTCGCCGCAGACCGCCGCGACGCTGTGGCGGCGTCTCGCGGCGTTTGCGCGTGGTGTCGGCGGCAGCGAGCACGCGAACCCGCTGACGCGGCGCGAGCGCGAGATCGGCACGCTGCTCGAAGACGGGCTGTCCAACAAGGAGATCTCGGTACGCCTCGGGATCGAGGTCGCGACTGTGAAGAATCACGTCCACAACGTGCTCGAGAAGCTGCAGGTGCACCGGCGCGCGCAGGCCGCCGCCCGGCTGAAAGGGATCCCGAGCTGGAGCGGGAGGCGCGCCACGCCCGTGGCCTAGCGCAGCGGAATCTTCACCCGCTCGCCCGCGACGTTCACCGACAGACCAAACTGCGCGATCAAACTGCCCGCCGTGCCCGTCGCATAATCGCGCCCAAACGCACCGGTCAGCCACAAGCCGTTTTGAATCTCGAAGTCGGCAAGCGCGGCGATACGATACTCGTTTCCGGGCGCCCCCTGCTGCGTGAAGGAGCGAAAACTGGCTTCCGTCGAGAGCGCGTACCGGCCTGTCGTGTAGATGAGGCGCATGCCCAGGTCGATAGAGTCGAATGTCGAGTCGACCGAGCTGGACAGAAAGCGGTTGACGACGACGAAGCTCAGGCTCGTGCCGACATATCCGGCCGTGAGCCAGGCGCCCCAGCGGGCGAGTGACGCGCTGTCCACGACGGCCCCCGGCGCGTCCAGCGCGGCGCCGGCGGCCACCTCCAGCACGAAGCCTTCGCGGCTGAGCGCCAGATCCTTGAACAGCGTATTGGTGCTGTCGACCGCCGCTTTGTATTCGGGAGAATCCGTCATCACGGTGCGCGTCAGCGCCTGACGGGCTGCGGAAAAGCGATCCGAGGCTGCCTGGCGCGCGCTGTCGGTGTGAGCCTGCTCGAACTCACGGTTGAAGATCTGCTCGAGATCGTCCAGGCGCCGCTGGCGAAGCCTCGCGATCACCGCACTCTCGATTCCGAGCCGATTTCCCAATGCGCGCAACCGCTTAGTCGCGGAATCGGGCACGTGACCCGAGAAGGGCGCTGCGCGGAAACCGAGCGCGAGCCCCGTCACGGGTCGGGAGCTCGTACCGACTTCAGCGGTCCCGAATGAAATGCTCAGCGTGCGCGCAAGCGAAGCGCCGACGCTTCGGACGGTATCCTGTTCCCACGTGAGGGTGGGATGTTTCATCAGCCAGTACGGACTCAGCTCCATCGCGACGTCCCGCGGCAAACTCGTCAACGCGGCGCTGTGGTTCAGGATGCTGAACGCCAGGTCGGCGGGCGTGTTCGGTCGTTCGACTTCCGTCGGGGCGACGCCAAGCAACACAAACGCCGGCGAGACGGGGGTCCGCGGGCGATTGAATGCGGGCCCTGCATCGCTGGTCTGCGCGGCCAGGGGAGCAGGCGCGAGCGCGATGCCGCAGATCACGAGCGAGGGTAGCGAGAAGATCCGCATCGGCGCGCCTTTCAGACGAACTTGACCGCGACGTCGTAGACGACGCGCTCGTCTATCTCGCTGAGCGTCGCGTCGTCGTAGGTGAGGTCCACGTCCTGCACGCCGCCCTTCAGCGCGTACTTCACACTCGTCTTGCCCGACGCCGGGTTTTTGCGCTGCACCGTTGTCAAGCAATAGAGAATCTTCTTCCTGATGGCCTGCCCCGGACCGATTGGAAGATCCGTGACCTCTCCGGTTTTCAGTTCGGCGCCCTGAAACGTGACGTCGGTCCCGCCGGCCTGACTCTCCCCGATCGTGATCGAGAGCGTCACGGTCTGATTATCCCGCACCGGGTATATCGGGGTCTTCGCGACAGGATCCGCCATGCCGCCTCCTTGCTGGAGTACCGCCGCCACCAGAGCGTGCGCCGGCAGGCAGGAGCGGTCAAGATCCAAAATGAGATCCAGGGCGCGATCTAGAGCAAGATCCGGACGTTCCCGCAGAGCGAACTGATCCCCCGTTGAACCCAAATCAGATCCGATGATTTATTCGCACGCGTTCGCGCGCGTGTCACATTTGGCCGCTCGCAACTGGAGGACGGTGTCGTGCCGCATGCACGAGCGCTGTTGGTCGGACTCGAGGGAATGACGGGCGACATCGTCAGGCGGTTGTTGCAAGCCGAGCCCAACTGTGAGCTCGTCCAAGGCACGTTTGGGCGTGACCAGCTCCTCGACGCGATTCGCGAGCACCGTCCGAGCCTCGTCATTGTGGGACTGCCCAATGCGGATGTCGGCCCTGAATGGGACGAATTGTTTCAGCAGTTTCCCGAGCTGCCGGTACTCGCGGTGACGCCGCAGGGGCATCGCGCCTGCCTGTTTCGCGAGCCACTCGTGACGGGTTTGCTGGCGGCGCTTGCCTCGACGGAACACCCCGAGGGATCAACGTGAGGCTGTGATGAGACGATATGGCGAGCTACTCGGCAATCGCTAATACCTGCGAGGCGGTGATTCGCCTGCTCCGCGCGAGCTACGTGCCGGCGTTGTTCAACGACGCCGCGCTCGATTTTCAAGTCTACGTGGCAGACAACTTTCAACAGCCGATGGATCAGGGCGTCTCCCTGCTGCTGTACCGGGTTTACCACGATGGAAACCAGCGGACCGCGCCGGGACGCGTGGTCTCGGGACGGCGGCAGCGTCCGATGTTGGCGCTCGATCTGCATTTTCTGCTCACCGCGTGGGCGCGCAGCGCTTCACGCCAGCACGAAATCGCGGGTTGGATGATCCGCGTGCTCGAAGACAACCCGACGCTTCCTCCCAATCTTCTAAACGCGTACCGCCCCGATGTCTTCGGGCCCGGCGAGGCCGTCGAGGTGACGCTCGGTGAGCTCTCGACCGAGGATCTGTTCCGCATCTGGGAAGTGATGATCAATCACGTCTATCAGCTGTCGATCCCGTACGTCGCGCGGACAGTGCTAGTCGAGTCGTCCGAGTTCATCGATGAGCATGCGCCGGTTCAATGGCGGGTTGTCACGATGGGGCCACTGGAGCCATTGGGAGCACGCCTGCCATGATGACCGCGATCGTCGAAGCGCGCACGATTGCGGCCGTCCTCGGCCTACGCTTGCTCGATCAGACGACGGGATTGCCAGTGGCCACGGGGCAGGGCTTCGAAGCCACGGCTATTCCGCTCGCGCAGCCAAGCGCCCCGGTGGCAGGCCTCGTGGGACCGTCGGGGATCGTGAGCTTTCACGAGCTGTCGGGCGTCCGCGATTTGGAATTCCCCACGGACCAATCGGATGGACCGGCCTCGTTTCCCGGTGGAGTTGCCTTCCTCGTCCTGATCGAGGATCACGACGGCCGATTCCTTCGCGAGATCTTCACGGTGCAGCTCCCGCTCGATCCCGCTGGCGTTGTGCTGCCGCTGCTCGATGTCCCGCTGTTTTCGGCGCCGACGCGCCCGGTGACCCCGGGGCTCGCGGCGATCCGCGCGGATCTCCGCGACCTCGAGACGGGCGAGCCCGTTCCGTACGCGGTGCTTCGCGTCGACGTGGCCGGGGTGACGGGTGTCGGCATCGCGGACGACGGCGGCCGGACCCTGGTCCTGGTGGAGACGCCGGTCGTCGACCGCCTGCGGCTGGGGTCGCCGCCCGGCACTGGCCAGGGCGCGCTCGGACGTCAGACCTGGCACGTGACGGCGCGCGTCTTTGCACTTCCCGGACCGGCTGCGCTCGTGCCGGACCGTCCGCCGCTCCGGCCGCCGTGGGACACCATGCCGAGTCTCAAGACGCTGCTGACCGACCAACCGCAGGTACCCGTCTGCCAAGTCGCGGGAACGAGCGAGTCGGAGTGGTCCGGCACGTTGGTCGCCGGCCGCGAGCTCGTCCTCCGCACCGACTCATCAAGTCATCTGTTGATCTCCCGGGGCGCGTCCCCGCCGTGAGCAAGGAGGCATGTCATGCCTGAGTATTTGGCGCCGGGCGTCTACATCGAGGAAGTCAGCTTTCGATCGAAGCTGATCGAAGGCGTCAGCACCAGCACAGCGGGATTCGTCGGGCCGGCGCGCTACGGCCCCGTGGGCGGGATGCCGATCCTGGTGACCAGTTTCGCGGAGTTCGAGCGCATCTTCGGGACGCGTGAGCAGCTCGCGTTCAAGGACGAAGATCCGTCCGACAATTTTCTCGCCCACGCCGTCCAGGCGTTTTTCCTGAACGGGGGTCGGCGGGTCTACATCGCGCGGATCTTCAAGGCGGACTCAAATGCGGGCGTGGCCAGCGCGCAAATCCCGGACAACGGCGATTTCAAGCTGGAGGCGCGGTTTCCGGGGGCGGCCGGCAACATCCGCGTCGCCATCACCTTCCGCCTGAGCAAGAACGTCCTGCAGGATGACCCCGACGACGCGGCGGTACGCGTGCTCCGCGGCGTTACGGCGAATGACGTCGTCTATCTTACCAGTACGACCCACGCCACCGGCTTCTATTACGCCGAGCGCGTGTTCGATGACGCCGCCAACCGCACCAGCTGGATTCTCCACGGGGCCGAAATTCTCGACCTGCGGGACGGCGTGATCAGTCTCTCCGGCGGCGACCGCGTGCAGATCCTGACGCTCACCGTCGAGGCGCTGTCGTTCGACAGCGACGGGATCGTCGTTCATCGGGACACCTGGGACGCGGTCGCGCTGCACCCCGATCACCGGCGCGCGATCACCCGGCTGTTCGCGCGCGATCTGGGATCGCCGTCGCAGGAAGCCACGATTCCGTTCATCGCCGAAACCGATCTCGACGGTCCGGATCTGGCGGAGCTGTTGACCAACGCCCTCGCCGTCGGCTCGCCGCCCAACGCTGCCGACGGCATCGACCAGCAGTCGCTGCAGGTCACGCTGCGGGGCGGCGGGGACGGGATGCGGCCCGAGCCCGATGACTATGTCGGTCAAGAAGACGATCCGGACCAAAAGACCGGCCTCAAGGCGCTCGAAGACATTCCCGACGTTTCGATCGTCGCCGCGCCGGGCTACTCGGCTCCCGTCCCCGATTACGCCACGGCGAAGAACAACATCCAGGCGGTGATGAATGCCCTCATCGCGCACTGCGAGAGCATGCGGTACCGCATCGCCGTGCTCGATTCCGTGGCGGGGCACGCCGTGGCGGACGTGCGCGAGTATCGCGCCCAAGTCGATTCCACCTACGCGGCGTTGTACTACCCATGGGTCCGCATTCTCGACCCGATCACCGATGCCGAGCTCGATTTGCCGCCGAGCGGATTCATCGCGGGGATTTACGCGCGTAATGACGTCGAGAAAGGCGTCCACAAAGCGCCGGCCAACGAGGTCGTGCTCGGCGCCCTCCGGTTCGAGATCCCGCTCAACAGGGGACATCAGGACGTGCTGAATCCCGAAGGGATCAACGCGCTGCGCTACTTCGAGGGACGCGGCTACCGCGTGTGGGGCGCGCGGACGATCAGCTCCGATCCGGAATGGAAGTACGTGAACCTGCGCCGCTACTTCGCGTTCCTCGAGCGCTCGATCGATCGCGGCACGCAATGGGCCGTGTTCGAGCCGAACGGCGAGGCGTTGTGGGGCAACGTCCGGCGGACCGTCGAGGACTTCCTGTTCAACGAGTGGAAGTCCGGGCATCTGCTGGGCACCAAACCCGAGGAAGCCTACTTCGTCAAATGCGACCGCACGACCATGACGCAGAACGATCTCGATAATGGCCGGATGGTGTGCCTCATCGGCGTCGCGCCGTTGCGGCCGGCCGAGTTCGTGGTCTTTCGCATCGGCCAATGGACGGCCGACCGGCGCGTCTGAGTCGGGCGCTGAACCAAGGAGACGATCATGGCAGTGGAACGGGATCGCCCGTATAGCCAGTTCAACTTCCGCGTCCAGATCGACGGCGGTCCGAACGCGGAGAACAGCATGCGCGCCGCGTTTCAGGAGGTCAGCGGCATCGGCATGGAAGTCACCGTGGCGGAGTATCGCGGGGGGAATTTCGCCGACAATACGCCGATGAAGGTGACCGGCACGTACAAAGTGCCGGACGTCACGCTGAAGCGCGGCGTGATCGGTGACCTCGAGACGCTGTACAGCTGGATCAATCAAGTTCGCAATGGCAATCAGGCCGCGCTGCGCACCGTCGCGATCCAGCTGATCAGCGAAGATCGAACCGCGGTCGTGCAGGAGTGGAAACTCACGAACGCGCGACCCACCAAGTACACGGGACCGTCCCTGTCGGCCAAGGGCACGGATGTGGCGATCGAAGAGCTGGTGCTGGCGTGCGAGCGCATCGATCTAACGTGACGCCGCGATGACAACGGCCGTAGTCCCGAAGCCGGGCATTACGTTCGAGACGTGGCGAGCGCCGCTGCCGACGCCGCTCCCGCGGATGGACGTCGCCGCCTTCGTGGGATTCGCGGCATCCGGTCCGCTCGACGTTCCGGTTCCCGTCGAAAGCATCAACGAGTTCCACGAGATCTTCGGCGAAGACCTGGTCCTTGGCATCGAGCGCAACGGCAACGCGGTAGTCTACGCCGAGCTGCCCCCGGCGGTGCGCCAGTTCTTCCGGGCCGGCGGCCGGCGCTGTTGGGTCGTGCGCGTCGCCGCGAATCCGACTGCAAACCGCTTTCCCGTTCCCGGCATCCTGGCCAACGCCGCCGACTCGCCTGCCACGGCACCGAGGGCGGCGCATCTCATCGCGCGCTCGCCGGGAAGTTGGTCCGACGCGCTCCTCGTGAATTGCACGCTGCGGACCCGCGCGATCCAGGTGCAGTGGAGTCCGGCGACCGCCGGAGACGCGCCGAAGATCGCGGTCGCGCCGGCGGCGGGCGGCGACTTGCTCATGGTCATGCCAGCGGCTCGGCGAAGCCTGGTCGGATTCCTCGCCGTGCCGGTGCGGCCACGCGCCGCAAAACGTGGCGCAGCCGCGGCGCCAGTCACCGTCGGGCTCGACGGCGCCACGTGGTTCCGGCGGGAGGCTCAAGCGGTGACCACGGGCTGGCGATCCTGCGATGCGGTGCTACTCACGATCGCTCCGGACGGCGCGCCGGTCGAGGTCGAGCTGCCCTTCGCGCGCATGCGGCGGATGCCCGGCACTTTGATCGTCGAGTCGCGTGGGCCGCTGCCGCCTCTGCTTCGCCCCGGTGCTTGGGTGCGCCTCAAACGTCGGCCTGCGAATCCCGCGGCGCCATCGATCGAACGCTACGCGATGGTCGCCCAGGTCACCGAGCGGGCGCGACCGCATGCGCGGCTCGTCGTCGAGTCGGTCGATTTCTGGCGCCGCGTCAGTCGCGAGGATGCGCTCAACGCGGTGCGCCGCTCGCGCCAGATCCGCGCCGATGTCGTCACGGTCGACCTCACGCTGCGTCGGGGGCACAGCGACGAGCGGCTCGAAGATCTCGGGCTCGTCGACGGTCATCCGCGCTATCTCGGCGACATCCCGGATGACGCGACCTGGTACGGCGCACGGCACGATCAAGTTGCGACGACGTCTGCCGTGTCGTCCGCGGCGCGGCCGACGCGCTTCTCGCTGGCATCACCCTACCCGGGACCGCGCGAGCTCGCCGACATCGAGCCGACACGACCCGCGGAGCTCCTGCCGCTCGGCGTGCTCGGGCTGCCGCGGATCGAATGGTTTCAGGGTCGGATCGCGACCACTGACAGCGTCCTCGAGCGGGACGGCGTGGCGACGTTCGAGGCCAGCTTGTTCCTCGAGGCCGGCCTCGCCAACGAACCGGCCGCGAGTCTGCTCGAGCGGGCGTTCCAGATACAGTATCCGGATCGGACCGGAGCGTCGCCCGTGGCGTTGCGCGGCATGCACGCGCTGCTCGACGTCGCCGAGCCGAGCATGATCGCAGTGCCCGATGCGGTGCACCGGCCGGCGCTCCCGAGGCTGCCGTTGCGCGGTTGGCTCGGCGCGCCCCGCAACGTGCGAGTGCGGGTCAGCGGTGACGGCCACGCGGAGGTCGATTGGGACGCCCCGCGCGGCGCGACCAGCGCCCGGATCGAGCGCTCGCTCGACCCGCTGTTCACTACGGACGTGACCGTCCTGCCCCAGCCGGCCTTTGTGTTCGATCCCCTGGCTGCTCCGCAGCGATTCTTCTTTCGCGTGCAACCGCGTGACGACAGCGGTCGCCTCGGGCGTTGGTCCGAGACCGTCTGGGTCACGCTGCCCAACAGGGTCTTCCTGACGTGCGTCGACGATCAGCCGAGTGCCCCGGTCCTGGAGCTGCGCGACGCCGGCGACACGCTCGAGCTGCAATGGACGCAACCTGCCGGCGCGGTTGCCGACACGTTCCAGCTCCAGGCATCGCAGGAGCCATCGTTCACGGCTCCCACCCAGTTGTATCGCGGTCCATCGCAGAGCTTCAACGTGTGGGATCTGGCGACCCCGGTCTCAGGACTGCGGGAGACGGGTCGACTGGGAGACCAGGCGTCGATTCCGGATCTCTTCTTCCGGGTGAGCGCCACGGTCGGCGCCCGGTCGACTCCGTGGTCCAACACGGTACGCCATCGTGGTGTCGTCGCTGGCTCGCCGCGCCGGCGGAGCATGGCTGCCGTGTCATCGGCAACGCCGGAGCTCGTCGCGATTCACGCGGCCTTGGTGCGTCTGTGCGCGGCTCGCGGCGATATCCATGCTATCCTTTCGATGCCGATGACATGGCATGCCGCCGAAATCAATGACCACTTGGCGGCGCTCGCGGCAGAGCTGCAGCGTCCGCGGGAAGCCAGCGGGGGATTCGCGGCGAGCGACGAGGATCAGCTCGATCGCATTCTGAGCTTCGGCGCGGCGTGGCACCCCTGGCCGATCGTTCGCGAGACGACCGACGCGTCCCCCGACGCCTTCTTCGCCACGGCTCCCGACGGCCTCATCGCGGGAACAATCGCCGCCCGAACGATCGCCGGCGGCGCATGGCTCGATCCCGCGAACCAGCTGCTGCCGGGCGTGCTCCAACTCACGCCGGAGCTGACGGGGGACGAAATCGGTTCGCTCTCGCCGCATCTCAACTTGCTGCGGCAAATCCCGCGGGGACACACGACGCTCAGCTCCCGCACACTCGCCAACGGACGGCAGCTCGTCGAGCTGGGCGTGCGTCGTCTGATGATTCTGGTGCGGCGTCTCGCCGTGCGGGAGGGCGCGGCGTACGCCTTCCTGCCGCACGACGCTATGCTGCGCCGGCTCGTGCAACGCGAATTCGAGGGTGTACTCGGCGATCTGTTCGCGCGCGGTGCGCTCGCCGGGCGCGAACCCGAGGACGCTTATCGCGTCGTTGTCGACAGCACCGTAAATCCAGCGCGCGACGTCGAAGCGGGGCGCCTCGTGGTCGAGTTGTGGATCGCGCCGTCGCACCCCCTCGTCTTTCTCAAGATCCGGCTGGTGCAGGAGGGGGAAGAACTCTTGGCGGCGCAGGAGGCATAAGTGGCTTCGACCGATCTGCTCGACAAAGCGGCGCGGCCGTTCACCACCTTCCGCTTTGTTTTCGAGGTGCGCGTCGAAAGGCTCTTGGGCAATCAGGGTGCGCCGATGCTCTGTGCCGGGACGTTCTCCGAAATCGACGGGCTGGAGATGAGCATGGAGCCGAAGACGATGCGCGAGGGCGGGCGCAACGCCGGGCCGGTGCATTTGGTAGGGCCGACGAACTACGGCCAAGTCACGCTCAAGCGCGGCATGACCGAAAACTTCGACCTGTGGCGCTGGTTCAAATACGTGACGTCCGCGGATCACCGCGGCGTGCGGCCTGATGCCGATGTCATCATGCTGTCGTCCGACGGAACGCAGACCGACGTGCGCTTCCGGCTCGAGCGCGTGCTCCCAGTCAAGATGAAAGCCCCTGGCCTCAATGCGAAGGAGGGGCAGATCGCGATTGAAGAGATGCAGCTGGTCTACGAGCGGCTCCTCGTGCAGCCGGCGGCGCGCTGACATGCCCACGAACCTGGTCAAGGCCAAGCTGCAGGAGATCACCTGGGACAAGAACGGCAAGGCTCAGACGAAGGGATCGCCGTTCGGCGTGCAGTTCAATCCCCAGAGCCTCAAGTTGAACTACGCGAACCAGAAGGCGAGCGGGGACCAGCCCAAGGGCTCGCCCGCGCAGTTCGTCGGGAAAGGAACCACCAAGCTGAGTCTTGAGCTGGTCTTCGACGTCACAGTGCTCGAAGACGACAAGACGAAGCCGGCGGCCAAAGACGTTCGGGATTTCAGCGACAAGGTCAAGTACTTCATGAAGCCGCTGCCGGCGGGCTCTCGCGGCACCGGAGCCAAGAAAGAGGCGCTGTTCATGCCGCCAGGCGTCTCATTCATCTGGGGACAGTTCACGTTCAACGGCATCATGGATTCGATCGACGAAACGCTCGATTTCTGGTCAGAGGACGGCTATCCGCTGCGGGCCACGCTGTCGATCAGCATCTCGCAGCAGGAGATCCTGGTCAACCCAAGCAATGCGACGATTACCCCGTTCCAGGGTCCGGTCGGAGCGAACGAATTCGTCACGCCACCAAAGGGCGCGACCCTGCCGGATATGGGTGGGAGTAACTACCGGGCCATCGCCGCCAAGAACGGCATTGAGAACCCACGCGTCCTGCCGGTCGGAGTGATGCTCGATCTCTCGGGTAGCGCCGGCTTTGGCGCGAGCGCCCAGGCCTCGCTCGGGCTCGAGGTCATCGCCTCGGCTTCGATCGGAGCGTCTGCCAGCGCTGGATCCGTGAGTCTTGACGCGGGAGCCGAGATTGGCGCTGGGGCGGTGGCGGGGGCGCGGGTGGGGGCGGGTCTAGGCGCCGGGGTGAGCGCGAGCGTCGAAGCGGACGCCGGATTCCGGTGATATGGCCACGATCATCAACACCCTCGAGGTCATCGTGGAGCCGCCCAGGCCGCTCGGCCCGGCGACCAGCGCGCCGGCTCCGACCGAGCCGGCACCAGCGCCGATGGTTCTCGAGGACGTTCACGAGCGACTCGCGTGGCTTCGGCTGCGCCTGTTCGCGCATTAGGAGCGCACGATGACCGCCGCCGACGCCGTCCTCTACGCCGCGAGACCGACGATCTCGATCGACGGCACGGCGCAGCCGGGATTGGGCCAGGGCTGTCTCGAGCTGAGCACCGAAGAGACCTCGACCGGTCTCTGCCATTGCGAGGCCACGTTTCTCAACTGGGGGTCGAAGAACGGTGCCGTCGGCTATCTCTACTTCGACCGGCAGTTGATCGATTTCGGCAAGCGCATCGCGATCGAGGCAGGCGGCGGCGTCGGCGTGGGGTCGATCTTCGACGGTCGCATCACGGGGATCGAGGGCCGCTTTCTGCGCCCGCGACCGCACGAGCTGCTGGTGCTCGCCGAAGATCGATTGCAGGACCTTCGTATGACGCGTCGCACTCGCACGTTCGAGCAGACGTCCGACGCCGATCTCTTCCGACAGCTGGCGTCAAGCCACGGGTTGCAGGCGAAGGCAAACGTCTCCGGTCCCACCCACCGCGTCCTCGCGCAAGTGAATCAGAGCGACCTCGCATTCCTCCGAGAACGCGCGCGCGCGATCGATGCGGAGCTGTGGGTCGAGGGCACCGATCTGGTCGTGCAACGCCGCGATCGCCGGCGTGGGAACACCGTGCTTCTCAACCTGGGCCGCGGCTTGCTCGAGTGCGCGATCGCCGCGGACCTCGCCGGACAGGTGTCCGGCTTCACGGTCGCGGGCTGGGATGTCTCGGCCAAACAGGCGATCAAGCATCGCGCCGCCGACGCGGCGCTCGGCGGCGAGCTCGGCAACGGCGACGCAGGGGGCGGCATCCTGTCGAACACGCTGGGCACACGCGACCAACAAGTCGTCCATCTCTTGCCACTGACGACGCAGGAAGCGCAGGCACTCGCCGAGTCCCACTACCGGCAAGTGGCCCGGCGCTTCGTGTCGGGCGAAGGCGTCGCCGAAATGGACGCGCGCATTCGCGTGGGCGGCTACGTCGACCTGCAAGGCGTCGGGCCGTTGTTCGAAGGCGAGTACTACGTGACGCGGGTGCGCCATGTGTTCGATCTGAGGCGGGGAATGCAGACACAATTCGCATTTGAACGACCGGGGCTCGGACGATGACGCATGCTTGTGCACGATGAACAGCTCGAGGAGCTCATCGCGGCGCGCGTACCGCGCGGCTATGGAGGGCGCTTCTATGGTGCCTATCCGGCGCTCGTCAAAGACGTCAAGGATCCTGACGGGCAGGGCCGCGTGAAGGTCACGTTGCCCTGGTCTCCCGACGGTGGCGGCGGCGCATACGAGGCGTGGGCGCGCGTCGCCACGTTCATGGGCGGGAACAATCGCGGCAGCTGGTTCGTGCCCGACGTCAACGACGAAGTGCTGATCGTCTTCCTGGGGGGCGATCCACGACATCCGGCGGTGATTGGCGGCTTGTGGAACGGCCAGGACAAGCCGCCGGAGCAAATGGACGGAGCGGGGAAGAACTACATCAAGAAGCTGCGGTCGCGGAATGGGGTGCAGGTCACGCTCGACGACCACGACGGCCAGGAGAAAATGGTGCTCGAGACTCCCGCCGGTCAGAAGGTCACGCTCGCCGACGGCCCGAGCACGATCACCGTCGAAGATGCGTCGGGCAACAGCGTCAAGCTCGAAGCCGCGGGCATCACGGTGACGGCGTCCGCCAAGGTGACGGTGAACGCCAGTCAGATCGCGATGTCCGCGGGCATGGTCACGGTGGATGCGGGGATGTCGAAGTTCTCCGGCATCGTCCAGTCGGACACCGTGATTTGCAACAGCATCGTCAGCGCTTCGTACACCCCGGGCGCGGGGAACATCTGGTGACCATGACGGCGCATCCGATCCGGTGGCAGTCGCCACAACCGCTGTGGGCGCGCTTCGGAGAGACTCTCGCGGCCGCCGTGAGCGCGCCCGACCAGACGCGACCGGCGATCCTGCGCTTCGCGAGCGACGATTTCATGGAACAGCTGCTCGCGGTTCTCGAACGGGATCCGCGTCGGCTCGGCGACTTCATCGCGCATCCCGAAACGTGGCGCGGCCCGCAGCAGGATCCACCGGACGCCGTGGACCGGCAGCGGCTGCCGCGGCTCCCACAAGTATTCCCGTGGATCCGCAAGAAGCAGTCGGCCAGCACGACACTCAAGCCCACGACCAACGCGCGCAGCGAGGTCCAGCACGGCGTCACGGTCAAAGTACCGCTCAAGCTGTACCACCCGGCGCATCAACGGCACTACCTCGTCGCCGCCAATCTCGTCTGCGCCGTTCCGGGCTTTCCCGAGAAGACCGTGGGGACCGGCCGGCGCGAGCAGGTGGCCTTCGTGCTGCGGCGTCTCTTTCCGGAGGACCAGAGCCCGAACGCACCCATGCGCGAGTATGCCTTCGTGAGGGACGCGCGCGGGCTGCATTGGGAGCGCGTGTCCCCGAATGCCAGCGCCGTCGATGCCTACGCCCACACCGTGGCTGGCGAAGAGCTGTTGCCGCTGTTCCCGCTCAACTTCAGCGACGAGCTCGGACACGCCCGCCGGCTGCGGGCCGGCGTCATTCCGGTGGGCCGGCGCGAGGAATACATGGGCAGCGCGCGGCTCGAAACGCCGCTCCAGCCAGGGACGTCAACGCCGCCCATCATCACGGGCGACCCCGTCGCTGTGGCGAAGACGAAGAAGTCGGCGCGCAAGGAGCAGCTCAAGTTCGACGTCACGGAGCCCTGGAAGGCGCTGATCCGGGCCATGTACAAGGCGGCGGAGCAGATCAACAAGTCCGACACCTCGGGCACGAACACCGACGACCAGCTCACCAACAGGAGGAAGTTCGCCTTACGCTCGAACGAAGGCGCACAGCTGCAGTCGTGGCTGATTCTGCTCGACTTCGCCGACTATCTCGCCACCCATGTTCCCGAAGTCTGGAGTGCGGTCATCCGCGCGGGCGCGCCCGTGGGGCTCAACACCGGTCGACTGCACCTATTCGACTGGATCAACAGCTCGGGAACAGCGCCAGGGAGTAGCGGTTGGCAATTCGGTGGCACGTTCGCCACGACGCTGCGCGATGCTCTCCAGCGGATCAGCGCGAGCGGCGTGCGCCAGATGCTCGAAGGCGCGGAGCGGACCTTCAGTGTCAACGATCACGTCACCGCATGGCCACCGTTCTACTATCTCCTCACCGGCGTTCGTGAGGCGAGTGCTCTGGCCGGAGGCTCCTACGCTGTCGGTGGCATTCAGACCTCGCTCGATGCAACGACCGCGCCCGCCCCGGATCCGGCTGACGTCGAGGCCATGCCGGAAACAACCATCACCCTGGCCGAATCCGCGGCCAGGAAGGTGGACCGGCTCGTGCAGCTCGTCATGGCCGCGGTAGACGCCGACGCACGGACGCCGGCCGCGCCGATTCCATTTGCCGTGCAGCTGCGCGATGCGATGACGAGCACGCAGGGTGACCCGGGCTGGTTCTTGCTGCGCTGTGTGTACGTCCACTGCGCGTGCTGCGGACCGCTGGAGCCGGATGTGCTGAGCGCGCCGAGCCAGCAGTTCCAGCTCGCGAGCTTCTTCGATTCCGATGCGCCGGCTCGTCCGATCCGGATCGCGCTCCCCATCGACACCACGGCGGCGGGACTGCGCAAACACCAGAAGAACACCGCCTTCGTCCTCTCCGACATTCTGTGCGGACAAGTGAACCGCCTGAAGGGGCTCGGCTTCGTCGACCTCGTGCTCTCCGTGCTTCCCTGGCCCTTCCACAAGGACCTGGACATCGGAAGCGACGGCTTGGGTCCGTGTAAGAGCGGCGCCGCGAACTTCGGCATGATCTGCTCACTCTCGATTCCGATCATCACGATCTGCGCGCTCATTCTGCTGTTCATGATCGTGTTGGTGCTGGACATCATCTTCCACTGGATTCCGTGGTTGATCATCTGCTTCCCGATCCGGTTCCGCACGAAGCAGCCCGCATGAACGCCGCCATGGTGTTCGGCCGCGGGCTGAGCTTCCCGCCGCGCCTCGGGCGCGATGGCGGCTTCGCGTGGTCGGAAGGGCCGGAGAATATTCGTGAGGCGATCCGGGTGCTGTTGCTCACCGAAACGGGGGAGCGTGTGCGGCGCCCGGAATTCGGTGGTGACCTGCGGCGCCTGCTCTTCGAGCCAAACACGGCCGCCACCCGCCGGACGATTCGCGATCGGATCGAGCAGACGCTGTCGGCGTGGGAACCGCGGATTGCGCTGGATGCGGTGGACGTCGAGTCCGATCCGGATAATGACTCCGCCGCGCTCGCGACGATCACCTACCGCCTGGTGGCGACGCAAGCGACGGAGCAAACGACTTTGCGCCTGCCCATGAAAGCGTAGACCGATGGCCCTCGTCCCCTTCCGCCTCGGCGATCGCACCTATGACCAGATCCTGCGGGATGCGGTGGCGCGTATTCCGGTGCATACGCCGGAGTGGACGAACTTCAACGCGTCAGACCCCGGGATCACGCTGCTCGAGCTGTTCGCGTCAATCGCGGATCCGATCTACTACCGGCTCGATCTCATCCCCGAGCGCGTGCGCTACAAGTTCCTGCGGCTCACCGGTCTGCCTCTGCGAGCGCCCTCCGCGGCGCGCGGGGTGGTCACGTTCACCAATGACCGTGGGGCGCCGCGCGTGGTCACGCTCCCTGCCGGACTGCCGCTGGCCGCCGGCCCGGTGCCGTTCGCCGCCGCCAATTCGCTCGACGTGTTGCCAGTCGAAATGCGCGCGTATTTCCGCCAGCGACTCGCGCAGAATGAGCAGGAGACCGCGGCCGCCACGTGGGCGCTGTATCAGACGCACGTCGACGACAACACTGAGCTCGAGTTCTACAGGACGGTCGCCTTCCAGCCCGGACCAGGGTCAATAATCGACCTGTCCGGCAGTGAGACCGTTGACCGCGCGCTGTGGTTGGCGATCCTCGCGCGGTCTTCCGAGGATACCGATGGCGCGGGCCAGGACGTGGTGAACGACCTGGCCGGCAAGACGCTGACGCTGGGGATCATGCCGCTGATCGAGGCGGACGAGCGGGTGTTGCGCCCTGGCGGACCCGCTGCCGCGGCGATGGATCAACCACTCGACTACGCTCTCTACACCGGAATGGACGCGAGCGGCGCGCCGCAATATCAAGCATTGGATCCGCGCGGCGACGTTGATCCGCGCCAGGATCTGGCGCTCGTGCAGCTGACCCTGCCGGCATGGACCGTGACCATGGTTCGCACCGCACCAGAGTTGCTCGATGCCGGCGTCGGTGATTTTCCTCCCGCGCTCCAGGATCCCGACCTCGAGGCTCGTCTCCTCACGTGGCTGCGGGTGACGGTGCGGGCGCAATCCGGCTCGGGTGATCTGCAAGTCGGCAGCAAGGCCCGCTTCAGCTGGATCGGCATCAACGCTGCGAAGATCGCGCAGCAAGTCGAAGTGCGCGGCGAGCCGTTGGGCGCCGGCACCGGTGAGCCCGACCAGCTGCTGCAACTTGCCAACACTCCGGCGCTCCCTGATAGCGTACGGCTGATCGTCGGTGGCGACGTCTGGACGCCGATCGATGATCTGCTCGCGGCGCCACCGGAAGTGCCGGTCCGCGACCCGACGCTGCCGCCCGGGTCCACCGCGCCTCCCTCCCCGTCCACCCGGAGTCCGCGCGTGTTTGCCGTCGACGCCGCATCGGGAGAAATCCGCTGCGGCAACGGACTGCGCGGGGCTCGCTTTCCGCGCGGCGCGCTGGTGTACGCGAACTACGTGTACGGCGGGGGCAAGGCGGGTAACGTCGGCGTCGGTGCCATCGCGGCGAGTCCTGCACTGCCACCCGGCTTCAGCGTGGTCAACCCGCTGCCCACGTGGGGCGGAACCGACGGCGAGACCGTCACGGACGCCGAGCGCAATCTCCCGCAGGCAGTGCGCCACCGGTACCAAGCCGTGTCGCAGCGGGACTTCCAAGACATCGTGTGGGAAACGCCGGGCGTCGACCTCGGACGGATCGACGTGATGCCGCTGTTTCATCCGGAGGTCGGGTCGCCGGCACCGGGCGTCGTCACGATCCTCGTGGTGCCGAGAGATCCACGGCGACCGGAAGGGCCCGTCCCCGATCAGTTGTTTTTGCGCGCGGTCTGCGAGTGGTTGGAGCCGCGCCGCCTGCTCACGACCGAGGTGCACGTCCGCGGTCCAGTATACGTCAGCGTGATGATCGCGGTCGGATTCGACGCGGTCCCGGGCCGCGATCTGGCGCCCCTACGAATCGCTGTGGCGGACGCCGTCCGCACATTCCTGTCACCCACCAACGGCGGCGTGGAAAAGCGCGGTTGGCCGCTGGGCAAGTCCGTCGACACATCCGAGCTGTTGGTGCAGGTCGCGCGCGTCGACGGCGTCGAGAATGTTCGCGGCGTGAAGGTCTGGTCCGAACGCAACCCCGCGTCACCTGTCGATAGTGTCGGAATGTCGGGCTTGGAGTTGCCGCGACTCGACCGCATCGACGCCGCGATGGGCGACCCCGTCGATTTGGAGCCGGGACCGATAACCGAGCCCGGCGAGCGGCCGAAGCGGCGTCTGCCGGTCCCCATCGTTCCTCGGTCCTGCGACTAACCATGGACGTCAACGGTACTCGCTTCCACCTCCTGTTTGGCGAGCAGGATTGGCTGTCGGGGCCGACGACCAGCCCCACGTCCCCTCCGGACGGCATCCCTGCGCTGGAATGGCATGCGGCTGATCAGACGCTGCGGTTGCGACAGCTGCAGCCGGTGTTGAGGCCCGGCTCGAGCGCGACGCTCTCGGTCGAATCCCGGGCAGGCGCAACCGCCGATCGCTACGGCAATCTCTATTGGGTTGCCGAAGACGGCTCGGAAATCAGAACCGTGGCGCGGGGCGAGACGGCGTCGGAGCGGTTTTGGCCGCTTCTGCCCGAGGCGACCGCAACGGGAACCGCGGGCGATTTCGCGCTCGCCGCGACACCCGCGACAACACCGCAACGCTTCCGTGGCATCGCCGCGACTCCCGACCATTACCTGATCGTCGGCAGCCCGTCGCTGCCCGGCGTGCTCATCTTCGACCTGTTCGGGGGTGGTGCGCCCCTCCAGGTCCAGTGGTCGGGTGCGCTCGATCCCTTCGATATCGCGGCGGCGCTCGACGGCCGAATCTGGATTCTCGATCGCACCAACAAAGCGGTTTGGGGGCTCAGCCGTGCGTTTCAGATCGTCGGGCCGGCCGGAGCGGCGCCCACTCCGGACTTCGCGCCCGCCGCCACAACCACCCCGCCGCCGGCGCCGGCTGTGGTGCGCGAGCATCCCGTCCCGCTCAGCGCCTCGGTGGATCCGGTCGCGATCGAGGCACTTAGCGGCGACGCGTTTCTCGTCCTGGACAACGGGCGCGAGGTGGAGCACTCCGTCGTGCAGTGCTATCGCGTGGCGGGATTTGTGAACGAGGTCGCACTCGACCACGCCGCCGCTTCCGCATTCGACACGGCGGCGCACGTGCGGCTGCACGTGCAGGGCTACGATGTGGCCTTCGTGCCTGCTGCCGATGCGGCGGCGCGCGGGACGCTGTACGTCGCCGCGCGGGACGGCATTCAGACCTTCGCGTACGACCTCGCACTCGGTATGACGTTGAGCGTGGCGCTGACGCCGCGCCTCATTCCGATGCGCCGCTTTACGGGTAAGGGTCTCGTCCGCATCGGCGACCGCGTCGCGTACGATTTCGGCGATCGCTGGGCGCCGCTGGCCGACCAGATCCAGCCGCGATTCGAGCAGCGGGCGCAGCTGCGACTACCGGCGTGGCGCGGGGGGGGCCGTTATTTCGACGGCAAGGAACCGGGGTGTGTGTGGCACCGGTTGTTGCTCGACGCCTGCATTCCGCACGACGCGGCAGTGGTCGTCGAGAGTCGCGCGACCGACGACGCCACGCTGTTTGCGCGCGTGCCGTGGGAGCGTGAGCCTCCGCTGTATCGCCGTCCCGATGGCGCGGAGCTCCCGTACTATCGTCCGCCACTGACCGGCGATCTCGAACGGACTGGCACGTGGGAGCTGCTGTTCCAGCGCGCCAAGGGACGCTACCTCCAGCTTCGGCTGACACTCACTGGCCGCGGACGCGTGACTCCCGCGCTGCAGGCGCTGCGCGTTTACTATCCGCGCTTTTCATATCTCCAGGAGTACCTGCCCGGGGTGTATCGGGAAGACGCCATCTCCGCGTCGTTGCTCGACCGCTACCTCGCGAACGTGGAAGGAACGTTCAGCACGATCGAGGGACGCCTGGACGCGTTGCAAGCGCTCTTCGATTCCCGCACTGCGCCCGCCGAAGCGATCGCATGGCTGGGCGGCTGGCTGGGGCTCGCGATGGATGCGGGGTGGAGTGAGCCAATGCGGCGTCTGTTCCTGTCGCACGCGCCGACGGTGCTGCGCGAGCGCGGGACGTGCGCCGGACTGGTGCGCTCGGTGCGCGTCGCGCTCGAGCGGTGCGCCGACGAATCGTTGTTTGCCGCGGACGCCTGTAGCACCGGCTCGGCGGGACGCTTTGGTGTTCGCATCGTCGAGCGATTCCGTCTCCGCCGCGCGCCCGGCGTCGTGTTCGGCGACCCGAACGACTTGCTCGGGCCCGGCTCGAGCAGCGACGCCACGACGTGGACGCCGGCGCAGGGCGCCGAACCGCTGCACCGCAAGTACCGGGATTTCCTGGCCGCCCGGTACGCCGACATCGCCGCCCTCAATGAGGCGTGGAATACGTCGTATGGCGACTTCACGGCGGTGCTGTTTCCTGCCATCGATCCGGGCTGCGGCCGGCGGCAGCGCGACTGGCAAGCCTTCACGCGCGGCGAGCTGGGATTCGTCTACGCCGCGGTCACGGACACCGATGAGCCGTTGTACCGCGAGTTCCTGGCGCGACGCTATCGGCAGCCGGTCGACGTGAATGCGGCCTACGGTCTCACGGGGTCAGCGCGACTCACGGTATTCGAGGATGTCGATTCCAAGCTGTGGGACACGCAGCTCCGGCAACGGCTTCCCGACGGGGGGCTGATGCTGCGCGACTGGATCGAATTCGTGTCGCTCGTGCTCCCGACGCAACGCAATGCGCACCGGTTCACGGTGCTCATCCCGGTCACGCCAGACCAATCGCGCGACGAGCAACAGCGCCGTCGCGCGATTGCGGGCCGGGTGGTCGCGCTCGAGAAGCCGGCGCACACGGCGTATGACGTGAAGCTGTACTGGGGGATGTTCCGGATCGGTGAGGCACGCACCGGGTTTGACACCATCCTCGGCCCGGGAAGCCGCACCGTGGCGCTCGTGCTCGGTCAGGAGGCGGTCGGTGCAACGCACGTCGGATTCAGCGACGCGCAGCGCGCCCGGAGTGGTGGCGGACTCGATCGGCCTGTGGGCGAGCGGCGTGGGTGTGGCTGCCGCCAGGGAGCAGTGGCATGACGGATTTCGTGCGCACGGCCAGCCGGCTCGATGTCGGTAAGCGGGTCAACTACAGCTTTGGCCTGGTGCTGGGGGTCGACGAGTTCCGACAGGAGCAGTACCACGTGCTCGCCAAGTTCCAGCGCCACAACCGCCAGCTGCACGGGTTCGGCACAGTGTGGGGACTCAAGGTGAGCGTGCCCGCCGCGGCGACACCGGCCGATCTCGAGGTGCGGGTGGAGCCGGGCTTCGCGATCACTCCCGGCGGTCACGAGATCTGCGTGCCGGCGCGCATGTGCGCGAAGCTGAACGCGTGGCTCGGGCGCAACGCCGACGCGCTCGCGACGTTGTTCGGCGCGCCGCCATTCCCGGTGTCGCTCTGCGTGTTGTTGTACTACCGCGAGAACGAGACCGACACCGTGCCGATTCCGGGAGAGCCGTGCCGGAGTGATGACGAAGTGCTGGCGCCGTCCCGGATTGCGGACTCGTTCGAGATCAAGCTCGCGGTGGATGGCGCGCCCACCTCGCCGCCGATGGGGCTGCCCGACGCGCTTGTGCTGTGCCAGCCCCCATCGCTCACCCGCCGCGCGGAAGAGGCGTTCGGCGTGTTCTGGCAGCACGTGAAGGTTGGGGGTGGGGGCATGTCGGATCAGGATCTGCATGACCAGGTGCTACGGCTCGCCGATCCCACCTCGCTCGACGCTGGCTGGCCCGGCAACCTCGGGTCGGCCATGCAGATCACGCCGGCGCAAGTCGAGCTTGGGCTGCGCACCTGGGCGCTCGAGGTGTTGCCGTTGTTGCAGGCCACGACTCCCGACTGCCCGTGCGGGCCCGACGAGAGCGCGCGCAGCGTGTTGCTCGGCCGGCTCGATCTACAGTGGGACGGCACGGTGGCGAGTGGGGTGACGGTGGATGAATCCGGACGCCCGATTCTGCTGTCGACGCGCGCGGCGCAGGAATGGCTCAGCGGCGGGGGGCCGACATGGACGTGACGCCATGACCGTCGAACTCCTCGAGCCCATTCTGAGCGATGGGATCCGCACGACGAACTTCTTCAATGGGCGGCTCCTCACGGCCGACGATTTCCAGACCCTGCAGCGGGCGATTCTGGAGCGCGAACGGCGCATCGGGCGCGCGATCGGCGACGGCGTCGTGACGGGACTCCAGGTGGCGCTGGATACCGGGGCGAGCACGACGGAGCGGCCGATCGTGCGCGTGACGAGCGGGCTGGCGATCAACCGCGAGGGTACGGTGCTCGCTTTGCCCACGGACGCTACGGTCGCGCTGACGCGTGCGATCTCCGTGGCGCCGCTCGGCGACGCCGAGTTCAATGCGTGTCCGCCGCCTGGGCCGCAGCCGCAGCCGCCGCAGACGGCGTTGAGCAATGTGGGTTTCTACATCCTCACGGTGTTGCCGGCGTCTGGTTATCAGGGCAAGGCGCCGATGACCGGGCTCGACCAAGAAGGTGTCGGCAGCACGTGTGGGAGCCGGTATGCGGTGTCGGGGGTGCGGTTCCGGCTGGTGCGGGTGCCGATCAGTGCGGGTTCGACCAGCACGCAGTTGCGCCAAAACGTTGTGCAGGTTGCGGGTGAGTTGAACACGCTGATGCCGCAGCTCGCGGCGCCAAATCCGCCGCTGACGTTGCAGCGGGATGTGCTTCGCAAGACCTCGCAGCTGCGCAACGGGATCGCGCATTTGTGCTTCGGTTCGGATCAGTGGCAGGGGTTCCCGACGGACCCGTTGGGCCTCTTCGGCATGGGCGCGAATGCCCCTCAGGCGCGGACGTTTCTCGATGAACTGCGGGACGATGAGTTCCTCGATGACGCGGAAGTGCCGCTGGGGTTGGTGTGGTGGACGAGTCGGGGGGTTCAGTTCATCGACGCCTGGACCGTACGGCGTCTGGTAGGTCGGCCGGCGGACGCGCCGAGCTCATCGCGTGAGTTGGGTGACCAGCGTTTCCTCGATCGACTCGCGATGGTCTTGCAGTTCCAAGCACATCTCGCCTATCTCAGCGGCTCGAACGTGTTTCCCCCCGTCGCGATCAAGGCGAGGGAGTGGTTCTGGTACCTCCCGCCTGTTGGTGTCCTCGCGTTGAACGCTCCCCCGGCCGTGGGTTTCGACTATTTGCAGTTCTTCGACGCACGTACGATTCGATCGCCTGTGTACGTCGAAGGTGCAAAGCTCACGTGGCTGCTGCAGTCAGCTCTTGCTTACTCGCCAATCGATCTCAGCAACAGCGAGTTGACGTGGGTCTACCGCGTGCGAGAGAACATGCAAGCGATGGTCAACGCGCCGAGCACCGCCCCTCGCCTGGCGTTGCTGTTTGTCAATGGTCACGTGCGGTATGAAGGCGACGCGCAGTACGACCTGAGTTATTGGGACTATGCCAACTATGCCTAGCCGCCGCAGCTGGGAGGACCGCGATCATGCCGCAGCTCTTTAACGACGTACAACCCGGCGATCTGATCAGCGCAGACCTGATGAACAGGATCATGCACGAAGTACAGTCCCTTGAGGATCGAGTACACGTGCTCGAAACCACCACGCCGGCGGAGACCGGGGTTGTGATCGATTCTGTGTTTCCCTCAGGACCTGTGCAGATCGGCACTGACCTGCATGTGAATGGGCGCAACTTCCAATACTCGGTGGGATCTGCGCGAGCCTCAATCAGCGTCGCGGCGGACACCCGTGAAGTAACCGTCTTTCGTGCGGGATCGACGGATCAAGAGCTCATCATTCAGATACCGGCGTTCCCAAACATTCCGCTCGCGGGTGTCGCTGCGACCCTGACGGTGCGGAATCAAACGACAAGCGCGCAGGCTCCACTGACGCTCCTTCCCACGCAAACGTCGGTGTCAGGCTCCGTTGACGTCACCGCGGGAGGCGTCAGCAAGACGTCTTTTGTTGCAGGCGATGAGGTGGACTTCGAGTACACGCTCACGTCTCGCACGAACCTGCCGGCCACGTTCACGATCGATCCGCAAGTAACGGTCTCGAGCAATCAGCCGGCGTGGCAAGCGGCACTTCAACTACTGAACGCCAACAAGAGCGTCAACTCGACCAAGACGATCTCACTGTTGGCCGGAGAGCAGAAGACCTTCTACGTTCGGATCCCCGCGGTCCCGGCTGCTCCCCTCAATGCGACGTTCGCCCTCACGGTCGGAGCAACTTCGCCCGGTGTTACTCCGGGGAGCGCTGGCCCGTCCAGTTACACGGTTGGTCAAACCGTCGTGGTGCCCGATCCGGCGATCGTGACGCTCAGCGTCGCCGTTGCTCAGTTCAATCCGTCCAACGGCGGATCCCTCGATCGTACACCACCCAAGGACACGCTGCACGTCAACCCGAGTGCGCAGTCATTGGTTCGCTTGCTCGTCGAATTCAACGATGTCGGTACATACAATCTGACCGTCACGACTGTTTCAGGAACGAACTGGAGTGTGAGCCGGAATACCACCACCCCCGCGTCGTACACGATTCAGAGCTCGGATTTGACGAACCCTCAGTTGAAGGCTTCGAGGACCCCGGAGTTCCTGATTCAACCGGGCGCCGGCGCCAGCACCGCTGGAGAGATCGAATTCAGCTACCAGCGTACCGGCCAGAACCCACGCAATCGCAGGATGCTGCTGGCGCTGGGGTGACCGATAGATGCTGGGTCGACCCGTTTCTACTTCCAGTGAGACCCTGGCCGGAAGGTGAGAGACGACAGAAAGCGAGGAGCATGAAATGAGTCACCAGACTTTCAATTCAATCTCAATCCCGTTGGTCTGTGCGCTCATGCTTCTGAGCGTCCCGAGTGATGGAGCAGCGCAGACGGCATGCCTGCAACCAGCACAGGGTGTGCCCCCGACCTACACGCCACCCGTCTGGTGGGGAGCAAGCCCGAGCAGCACGAGCTACGACGACCCACGTTGGGTTGGTTCCTGGAATCAGCCGGTCGAGGACGGGACGAGCGAGCATGGCCGGTTTCGCGCGATGAACGATGGCTCGAACCTCTACCTTTCGTGGTTCGTAGCCTATGATCCCGCACAATTCAACACAACGTTGGGAACGGATGTAACTGACAACACAGTCTGGGTTGGTTTCCAAAAGAACGGGTCGATGTCGGGCACGATCCTGAGGATGAATCTCGCCTCCGTCACGGCCGGCGATGCGCAGAACGTGAATACGGTGATGATGACAACCTCGAACAACGGTGCCAGCTGGACCGCGGTGCCTGATCCCCTTCCAACGTGGTACACAGAGTCGGCTCGCCGATGGATTTGGAACGACCCGGGGAGCGGCGGCGTGGTGTGGGCCATCCAGGTGCGTGTGCCGATCTCGAACGCGGGGATCGGGTCCGGCTTGGACTTGGGAACGGACTTCAGACTCTGGTACGAGGCAAAGGTACCGACACCATCGAGCGGCGTCGTTAACTGGATGCATTGGCCCACGACGGCAGCGTACGTAAGTGGCTTTGGGACGGAGATCTATCCTGCGCCGTCTTCATACGGCAACGCACACAGAAGCAGCGGTTTGAGCGACGTCACGTGCACCAACGGGGTCTCGATTTCCGTTTCGGACATCGGAACCACCAACGTGCCGCCGTATCAAGTCAATGTCAGCGCGAACTCTCCCTATCCGGTAAACACTTTTTTCGCGCGCCCGCTGAATAATACCGGCTTAACGATTGGCCAAAACAAGATCACGGCCCGCTTCCGCATCGCGAACTGGGGTTCGGTCATCGGTGCGGGAGCCACATGGGAGGACATTCCTGGTGGTGGAGCGGTTCCGAACGGTAGCCAGATTCCCGGCGGGCCCCAACCGGCCACGTTCTATCCGATTCAGTTCGGTCATGCATTCCAGCCCGGCGAGCCATTGTATGACGGCATCATCGCCGGAACGAAGAATCGGGATCAGTGCCTCCTAGTCGAGCTCTCGGGTCCCGGCATCACGTTTATCAGCAGCAGTGCCCGGCGCAATCTCCAGTTTGTCGGCGGTTCTACAGTAGACCGAAGCGCCGATATCAGTGTCGAAGGACTCCCTCCCATTGCCGGCGGGCGGGACGTGTATCTCCACGTGCAGAAATACTTGATGCCCGAAATAGCTGGCCCAGGCGATACGCTCGTCGATACAACTCAGGTCCTTCACCCCCAGCCGGGGCTTGCGGTTGCACCGCAGAGAAGGCCTGCAATGTCAATGAGGCAGTACATACGGTTCATCCCGTCGTACCGCGTCCACGTGTATCACACGACGGGAGACACCCTCACGTCGCACGGGGTCAAACATCCCCTGCTCGAGCCGCAGAGCTCATTTGGATACTTCGTCCTGCATCAAGGTCCGCTTCAAGGGTGGCACTCGATTCTCGAAGGCGCGGACCGCATTTCGGGGACAGACTGGTACAAGATGCGGAACGTAACTGGCGTAGCAAAGATCCGGACGAGAGTGCAGGCCCAGGTGCACGGTGAGCCACCGATCACGCCCAGCGGTGGCGGCGGTCATGGCGGCGGCATCTGCGACCGGCTAAAGGGTAGCAGTGGCGCCAAAGTGGGGTTGGTGGTTGGACTGATCGGGCTGCTGATTCATCTGCCGACCAGGCGTCGGAAACGCCGCGGTGCCTAACGCGGAAAGCTTGTCGATAGCGGCGCTGGTGGTGGCGCTGGTCGGCGCGTTGCTACTTGCTCGACGCGTTGGACTAAATACCCGCGTCACCTATTGGGCCGGTGTGGTCGGCATCGCCGCCGGCCTGATCTCCGGCGCCGCACTCGCCGCAGCAACTCGGCCGCCCGCGTTTTGGGATGCCGGTATCAGCTCATACGGATTCCTCATCGGTGCCGCAGTCGGAGGGGGTCTGTACCTCCGCCTGCGGCGTCTGCCCATTCTGCCGTACGCGGATGCAACCGCGCCGGCCACGGCCTTGGCGTACGCGATCGCGCGCGTCGGCTGCTTTCTCAACGGCGACGACTTCGGTCGTCTCAGCTCGGCGCCGTGGGCAGTGACATTTTCACCGAAGACGGAAGCATTTGCCGCACATCTTGCCCGCGCCTGGGTGAGCGCGTCCTCGCCGGCATCGCTTCCCGTCGAACCGGTGCAGCTCTACGCGGCCGCACTCGGGCTCGTCCTGTTTGCCCAGACCCTCACAATGAGACGTCGACCTGGAATGCCGGTGGCCATTGCGGCTCTGGGTTACGGCTTCGGGCGCTTCCCGCTGGAATGGCTCCGCGACGACTTCCACCCCTGGCGCTTCGGTCTGTCGCTGCCACAGGTCCTCAGTGTCATACTGGCGCTGATCGGTGTCGTCGTGCTCGTGCGCGGCCGCCGGTCGGCGCAGCCAGAAACCGCAGTAACGGCACCGCCGCAAGCAGTCTTGGCGCCATAAGGCAATGAGCACGGGCATCAGGCAGGGAGTCTCACGCGCGCTGAGCCTTACGGCGTTAGACTCATTTCGCCTGCCGCCCTCCGCCGTACTGCTGATACGGCGGCTCCGCGATCCGCTTCCACGTCGGCTCTTGTCCTCTCCCTATGCCGTCACGGCGTCAGCGGAATGGGAAACCGCGATGCGCTCCGCGCTCGACCAATGTGCCCGAGAAGCCGCACGTCCAGCCAGCGGTCCGGTTCCCGCTGAAGCGAACGCAGTCGTGTTCTATGATCAGGGCGAGCTGCTCGCCTGGCTCGCGCACGATTTGGTTTCCGGAGAAGCGACCCTTCGGTGGTGGTGGGTTGCGCTACGCCGCTCGTTGCCAAGCGGCGCGCTGGATGCGCTCGTGGTGGCCTGGTGCCGAGATGCAGCCGCTGTACCGGCCGCACTCGACGTGCTCGTCCGGGCCGGTGAAGCGCAGCGAGTGCTCGCGAGTCTGACCCCCACTCAAGCCCTGACACTGACTCGTGCGGTCGCGGCGGCGTTTGAGGTTCCTCAACTCCTGCGCCTGCTCGCCCCAGTCCCGCCGACGATCACGTCCGCGGGTCTGCAACTCGCGCACCCGCGCGCAGAGCATCTTGCCGCGCCGAGGTCTGCGCGCACGCCAAAAGGGCTGCCCTGGTCACCGACAATCGCTGAGTTGATGCCGGCCGTGCATGGCATTGAAAGAAACCTGCTCCTCGGAATCGCCCTTACGCTCGCGCGCGCACCGACGATCGGACGTTCGAAGCCGTTTCTCGACCGCGTGAAGGCGTGGTGGAACGCTGCGCGCGATGGGGTCCCAGACACCGGAACTGAATTGCGACGCGCGTCAGCGGACGGCTCGTCAACGCCCGAGCCGCGGGTCGAGAGTCCGCCCCCGTCGGGTCACGATTCGTCGTCCGCGGTTTCCGCACACGCTGAAATCGCTGACTACGACACTCTAGCACGGCGCTCTGACACCCAGGAGTCACACGCGCGGCTGACGCGGGTCCAGTCCAAGAAACCGGCGGAGTTGACGCGTCCAGTGCCGGCAAAGACTACTGTCTCTCGACGCTCAATGACGGGGCCGGCGGAGCCAGGGCCGGCGCGCACGCCGCCTCCTTCCGCACGTCGAGCCAGCAGGGAGTGGACGCCTGCTTTGGAGTCCGCACCAAAGTCGTATGCGCGAATCGCGTTCGCCACGCGAGTCGCGACGACACCTGGACCCCTAGAACCAGCGGTGAGACTCGTCAGTCAGTGTCCGCCGGTCGAATCAAGCTGGATCGTGACGAAGCTCGGCGGCGTGTTCTTCCTCATCGCGATGCTCGCTCGCCTCGACTTCTTCGAGACGCTCGAGCGGCATTTCGGCGTCAGCTCGAATGTCGGTGGCTGGACCTGGATCGATTTGCTGGCTCGCGCCCTGCTCGGCCGGCGCTTCATGCGTCATGCGACAGACCCGATCTGGAAATGTCTCGCGACGCTCGATGGGCGTGACGTGCCTTCCACCATCGGCGGGTTCCGAGGAGTGGCCGCGTACGTCTTGCCACCCCAGTGGGGAGCACACTCACGCTTGCCCGCG
>Ga0066652_100000228_pt1 | contig 29266 bp, 19 predicted proteins | sample GraSoiAngelo_101_FD_71413 | JGI IMG/M metagenome (GOLD analysis project Ga0066652, IMG submission 71413) | Grasslands soil microbial communities from the Angelo Coastal Reserve, California, USA - 14_0903_02_30cm | ecosystem: Environmental > Terrestrial > Soil > Grasslands | place: USA... | reverse complement strand
AGGTTGGCACCATTCAACAGGAATTGTACGCCTGCAACTCCGATATTATCGGTAGCATTTGCATTGACATTTATAGTACCGCTCACAGTTCCACCCGTTGGCGAAGTAATATTTACGTTCGGAGCAACAGAATCCGGCACATTATTTACATTGACCGCGACTACCGCCGAGGTCGTTGTATTCCCGGCTGCATCTCTTGCTCTTGCGGTGAGGCTATGATTACCGTTTGTTACCGGAATTGTATTCCATGAAACCGAATATGGGGATGCGATATCTTCAGCACCCAGGTTTGCCCCGTCCAGCAAAAACTGAACGCCGGTAACGCCTACATTATCTGCTGCATTTGCCGTAACGTTTATTGTTCCTGAAACATCTCCGGCCGCGGGCGCTGTAATGTTTACGGTTGGAAATTGTGTATCCGGAGCATTCCCTATATTCATATCCGACTGTATTTCGGCCAGCGACAAAAGTCTCCTGTAATATCTCACCTCGTCAACTGATCCGTTAAGAAATTCTCCAAATGGTTGGTCCGAAGCCACCCGCACACTGTTAGGATCAATAGCAGCCAGAGTTCCTGTAGAAGACACATCGGTGCGATTAGTGACATCTGCTCCATTTACATAAATCGTAAAACGACTGGCCTGGGCCAGGCTTGCATCATAGGTCACGGTTACATAACTCCATTGGCCGGCTGTAAGTACATTATTGTTGGTGTGAATGCCTACTTTATTAGTTCCACCGCCGGTCCACCAATACACAGAAATGCCATTGGTAACGGGACCACCATCGGGGTCATTGGTTGTGTGAGCATAGAAATAAAAGAAATTGTTTCCGTCAATTGTTTGGGCCCAAACGGTGCTCCATTCATGAAAATCGGTATTCTTTAGCCACATGCTCCAGGTGTAACTCTGCGTCGGGGTCAGGGTGAAGTCGGCATGATCCGCAATATCGACATAGTTGTTTGTTCCGTTGAATGTAAGTCCCTGTCCGTATTTTCCAGCTCCCCATACCGGTCCGTTTACTAATGTGCCCGGGTGGTTATTGCCCGAACCGTCAGCGGTCGTTGTACCTGTTCCTTCGTTGAATAACAGTTCAGCCGTGACGCCCGTGGCCGGGAGTTGACGATATTCAGGTAAATAAGCGCTGATCATACAATAAAGTATCGCGACCGATACAATCTTGTAGAGCTTAGATCCGCTGAAATATGTATTTGCTCCATTTTTGGTGGGAGTTGCCATTTGTCGATCCTTTTTAAAATAACCAGATCCGTTCCTGATCTATAATAGTATATGCAGGATTGTTGAACAGTTAACCCTGGGCGGTTTTGCATGAATACTAAAATGAGTCTGATTTTTTAAGATAGGAAGATGGCAAGGTGTAGGTTATACCACAGGTTGGAAGGAGAGAACTAAAATTAAACAGTTTGAACTACTTAAAAAAAAAAATCACATACCACTTTCGGGTGATTTTGTAAACGGTCAGGCCCAGCTTATAAGGCGGCTATTACACCTATATTATTGAAATACAGAATCAGGCACACCCTTGTTGATGATATAGCTTGAGTAGGTTATTTCCACTTTTCCCTTGCTATTTTTAACCTTATTCTTATCGTCTTTTTTGGTGGTACCATCATCATAATCAAAGGTTACTCCCTTGGGTAACTTGTAATCCTTGGTATTGAATGAAAAGATGACCTTATCGGCCAGGCCGTATTCCGCATACTTACCGTATGTCATCTCCAGTTCGTAAGTTCCATTGTCCTTGGTCGTCGTCTTTGATTTTTTTATGAGTGAATTGGTTTCATCGATATATAATGTCGACAATACTACATCGGCATTTTCATCTTTAGGCAACAGCTTGATAACACGAAGATTAGTTCCGCTCTCCTTTCCCAGGTCGATAACATCATAAGATGAGGGCCCGTTTAGGAAAATATTGTTGAGGTTGATATTCATCGAACCTTTGGGAATAAATGAAATCCCGCTTTCATTATGGATACGGAGCTTGTTGGGCTTTTTGAAATATATTTTTACAGAAGCAACGGGCGCTTTAATAAAAACCACGTTCGTTTTCATTTTGCCTTTGGCTTCATAATCATTCACTTTTTCCAGTTTTGCCCTGACTTTCTGTAGTACCTCTTCAGCCGTTTGTGCTTTGGCAGAAAAACATGCCAACAGCATGGTTAAGGAAAGCAGCATATATCTATAGCGTTTCATCAGCTTAAAATATTTTTTTTCCTGAATGCCCAGGCAGCCATTGTAAGAAATATCCCGGTATAAATGACCAGTATGGCGGCACTTTTTATGATCGCCCTGATATTGCTGACGGAACCCAGGATCGTTTCCCCATCATGGGCTTTCACATAAAAAAAGCCTTTCCATCCCAACATATGGGTCGTGAAAAGATATGGCTTGATGGTCTCATCATAAAAAGGGATCTCCATCTGCATCAGGATGGTAAAAATAATGACTATACAAACTGTAGCCACGATCGGTCCTATCGAATTATCGGCAAATACAGAAAACATCAGCGACATAGAGGCAATGGTCGTCATTGCGATCGCTGCAAAACCAAATGCTGCAAAATACCTCCATAATATATCTGACGGCATTATGATATTCGCTTCCAGTTCTTTTGGTACATAAATCGAATTGGTACCAAAGATCAGAATGCTGACCAGCAGGGAAAGAATGGCGACCCAGATCAACAAAACAAGGGTATAAAATACAGAGGCTGTAAATTTCACCATCAATAACTTTGTCCGGCTGATCGGTTTCGAAGCCAGCAGGCGAAGTGTTCCCATATTGGATTCCCCAGATATCATATCTCCAGCTACCAACGCGACAAGAATGGGCACATGTACCAATAAAAGGTTAAGGATAAAAAAACATACAAAATACCCATTGAGCATTTCATCTGGATTAACTTCGAAAGTTTCATTCATGGCGCTCATCAGCATGCTCACATATTCCTTACCCCCAAACCTCAACCCGACCTGTATCAGGAAAATGATAGCTGCGATCACTACAAAAGCGATATAGGTGCGTTGCCGCTTGAATATCTTATAAGTTTCTATTTGTAATAAGCGCATCATAGCTGTTGTGCTGTTAAGGATAAGAATAGATCTTCCAGCGAATGCCTGGGTTTTAATGACAACACATTAATCCCGTTTTCGACCAATGTCCGGTTCAATTCCGGTATCAGTACTTTATCCATCTCGAATAAAATATGTCCATCGTCGCTATTGTCATCTAAAAGATAACGGCTCCATTGGGTAGTTTTTATCAGGCTGATCGATTTCTCCCTGTCGTCAGTGATCAGTTCAACCTCTGTTTTAACCGGGTTCAGTAGTTCCCGTTTGCTGCCTTCGGCCACTTTATGGCCTTTGTTGATAATAAGTATCGAATCAGCGATCACTTCTATCTCGCTCAACAGGTGAGAGGATACAAACACGGTTTTGCCGCGGTCATTACTGAGATGTAAGATGAGATTACGTACGTCGGCAATTCCTTGCGGATCCAACCCATTTGTTGGTTCATCCAATATGATCAGGTCAGGATCATGTACCAGGGCTACTGCAATGCCCAGTCTCTGCTTCATGCCCTGTGAAAATGTTTTCACCCGGCTGCGAGCTCTTTCAACAAGACCTACCAGGGCCAGTTGATCCATCAGTTGTTTTTCAGAAAGCTTTACGCCGCTGATGGCAGCAAACATCCGGAGATTCTCAATTGCCGTTAAATATTTATACAGGTCAGGTTTTTCGATTATAGCCCCTACTTTTTGTAATATTTCATGCCGGCGTTTTTGAAGATCCATGCCGAATATTTCAATCGACCCGGAGTCAGGTGTGATAAGAGTCAACAACATCCGGATCGTAGTAGATTTACCTGCTCCATTCTGACCCAGGAACCCATAAACCTGTCCTGCCAGCACCTGGAAGGAGAGATCATTTACAGCCTTAATTTCCCTGAAATATTTAGTGAGTCCCTTAACCTGTATAATCGTTGACATCGCCCGCAAAGGTATTAAACGATGAACCTTTTGAAAGGTTGATTTGATCCTTTGTAAAAAATTTTCTCCAAAAGATTTGCAAATACAGGGACCCGGTATTAGGTTTGCAACAGTTCGGAAAACACGATTGGATATGCGGAAAACTACGTGGGAAAAGCCGTAGAAAGTGATAGTTGCCTGATGATCAATGTGGACCGGACCGAATAAACAGACAAGTCCGATTTCTATGGGAAGCCTGAATCATTTTCAGCAAACCCTAAGAAACTAACGTGACAAGATTAATTATTTACACCGTTACCCTAAGCATGATCTTCCACCAAACTGTATCTGCCTCTTTTAATGTAACGCCTTCCCCATTCAACTGCTTCGCTTCACCCGCAGTGACGTTTTCAAACGCGTCCGCGAGGCCAAAGATCATCAGCTTCAACAGCAACAGCAATAAAGGAAAGATCATCCTAACCTGGTCGATCACAGACAACCAGGATGTCGATCGTTTTGAAGTAGAAAGAAGCCTGGATGGAAAGATCTTCGAGACAGCAGGACTGGTATTTGCAAATTATAAGAGTGGTACTGACAGCTATCAATTCTTCGAAAAAGAAAACAAAACAAAAACATATTACTATCGTATCAGGATCGTTGCCAAAAATGACTCTGTTGATTATTCGCAGGCTATTATGGCGGGCCCGGATATTATAAAATAACTATCAACCTGGACGGTTTTTTAGAAAGATCATAATCGATCTTACATACACTTAGAGCACCAAAACAGAAAGGCCCTTTTTCTAGAGGGCCTTATTTTATTTTGAACCTGCTGATCGGTCACGGTCGTATAATCTTTAATCTATAGGGTTAAACTTTCGCTCAGCGGCCAGGGCACCGCATATGGCGGGACAAGTTGTGCTGATACCGTTATTTGGGCACCTGCATGCTCCAGCAATGAAGTCCACCTCCATTATGATTCGTTTTTGTGGTATTTATCTGATAAATTTTTTTTAATGGAAAGTATTGCTGTAGTATTCGTCTTGCTTCTTCATCCTTTTTCTTAGACGTTATCGGTTGCCCTTCTTCCCAATATTTGGCTTCAAAGACAGTTCGGTTTGTAATTAGAAAATTTAAATAACTACTTGACGAAACAAAATGAACGGTATCTCCAACTGAAAAGGTCTTTTGTTCATAAAGAATTTGCTGGGAAAGAAATCTAATTTCGGCAATTTTGCTTGCTGTGTCCAATGCGAAAGTCATGTACTCAACATCTGGAACCGGCATTTTAACAATTCTAAATGGCTTTCCGTTCTGGTCGGTAGCATTTTTCAAGATGTCGTAATTTATCTTCATTCTTTCCCTTGTTATTTTTTTTACGGGGTCATTTGCCGCTTCAAGAGAATCAGGATAGGCGAGTAAAATAGTATTTTCATTTACAAATCGGCAAAACTCATCTAAGTGTCCTTTCACGCCGATCCCAAAATAATTCTTTGTTATCAAAGTACCCCAGCCGGATGGATCTTCTGCAACTCCTTCTTTTAACCAGATTATTTTTTTCGCATTAAGAACCCTTTTTAGCTCCGATTCCTGCATTTCTTTGGGCATGCCCGGATTTCGTTGCATATTTACTGACTCAACTTGTAATATAGTTCCTTTTCCATTTGTTTCAATTGCTCCGCCTTCATTAACCATGGGGGAAGAAATTTGCAAATAAGGAAACGTCTTTAAATAGATGGATGTATATAACTCTCTCTTCTTTTTGTCCTTTTCTATAAAATCTTTAATAGTTGAGTCAAAATACCAGCCATACATATTCCAGGAAAAATTCACTACTCTTTTTTCATTATTATTATTTTTCATGAACATTATTCCATCTCTTTGAGCATAACTAAAATCTGATGAGGAGTGCAAAAATTGAACACTGTCTAAATTTATCCCAAGCATTAATAATTTTTTACTATACAATGTTTTCGAAGAGTCAGCCATGAGGCAAAATACTTTCATTTCTTTTGCAAGCTGGCTTGTCATTTCAAAAGTCGCAGTATCATCAAGGCTGCCTACAATAATTCCCGATTGCGGTTCCCATTCTGCCGGAAGATAAAATTCAGTACTATTTTTTTGGTGACACGAATAAAGCAAAATGATTAAGTAAAATAGCTTACATAGTTTTTTCATGTCTTAATAATATTTAATAGTGATGTCTTTAAGTTGCGCCAACGACAGGGGCCTGCTGCTCCCGCTAGCGGACAAGCTTTGCTGATATGGCCTGCGGCAATCAGGTTCCGTATCAGTTCAGCCCTGTAACTAAAGATAAATAGAAATGATGAAGCTGAATAACTTCAATTGGTGTTGCGAAGACAAGTCGCACCGTGACGCAGCCGATGGGCGGGACAGAAAACCCGGTGTTAGTGATAGCTTTTCTTCTCCTCAATTTCATCTTTAATTCTTTGTCTTATATCAATTTTAGCACCTGTAAAAATAAATATCGAAGTTCCAGATTCTCTTGCGTATTTATTCTCTATTGAACCAGCAAGAGCTGAATTTTGAAAAAATGGCGATGTTTCATCAAGTTCGGCCTTTGCATCTTTTTCTTCTTTCACCCGAATCAAATTTTCATATCGTTTTGATAAGTCGAACCAGTTGATGTAATCCGCACTAAATGAAACTGCCTGTAATTTTTGGTTTGTATAATAATTTATTGCTCCTGCCTGTCCATAATTGTCGCACAGAATAAGTGTATTGTTCCTGTTTGGCAAATTTGAATAAACACTGTCTACTTTATAGGCTAATTCTTTCCAACCAAGCATATCTGCAAAATCCTGTGGCAACAAATGGTCTTTGCCATCCTCCCAGCGTAACAATCCAAATCTTTTATATTTTTCTGAATTTCGAATGATGTATTCCGGGCTTTTATTGGGAAAACCAACATTGTAAATGGGAATAAATAATAATAGGGGTAATGCTATAAGTACTGGTTGCAAATATCTTTTCCAGCCATTATTTAATATTTCTCCAAGATAAACAGAGCCAAATGCGATATAAATTGGATAAATACCTATGGCATAATAGTCTTTTGCTTTGAAATACATAAATGTAGCCAAAGTGAAAAGTAATGACCAAAAGAAAAAACGATATGGTTTAAAAGGTTTATAAAAAAGAAGAGAATATAATGATGAAATAATTACCAATATAGAGCCTATAAAAAAAAGTATTTGAGATCTTAAAAAACCCATCCTTTCAACGTTTACTAATTGTGTTTCTGACAATCGTTTTAAATGATGAACTATGGGAAAGTTATTATTGTATTGCCATAAAAGATTAGGTGCGACGATAAAAAGGCTTATTACTGCCGCAATATATAGTTTGGGTTGTGCAAAAATCTTTCTTTGACCGGTTATAAGCAGGGCAGGGACCAGACCTATTAATTGAAAAACAATATTGTACTTATTCAAAAAACCGATGGCAAACATAATTGCACCGATGTACATCCACTTTGTATTTTTCGTCTTTACGTATTTCAGTAAGATAAAATATATGATTGTCCAGCTCAATACGTCAAAAGAATTGGGTTGATACAAAGTATTTAACCTTAAAAGAACAGAAAATAACATACAGGTAGCACCTAAAATCAAAGCAAATAGATTTCCATTTAATTCTTCAATGGCTTTCCAGACAACATAAATTGTCAAAGCGCCATAAACTGCCGGGAAAAACTTAATCCAAAAAATAGAATTGCCAAGTAAATGAATAATGTAAGATGTCCAGGAAGTAAAAGGAGGAACGGATACATAACCCCATGCCAAATGGTTGGCCTGGTCAAGATGCAAGTATTCGTCCCGTTGCAGATCATATTCGGGACTTAGCAGTAAAAATTGCAATAAGAATTTTATAGCAATGAACCCTATTAAAATTATTGTCTTTTTTGTCATTCTCTTTGTGTTAGTCAAAATATGCCCGCATGCAAGGTTCAGGGCTTTAGGGGTTGGACTAAGGTTGTTTATAGGAACTAATGGATTTTTCTAAACTGTCCAATTTCTTCCAAATTTTTATAGTCATCATAGACTTATGGACTTCTTGCTTTAAACTGTCCATATTAATTGGATAGTTCTTTTTTTTAATTGAGTCTTGAATTTTATGAAAATAAGTATATAAAGCATCTACCTGGGCTTTAGTAGCCTCATGCCTAATATCTTTGAAAAAATATATAATCGACACAATTAAAAGAAAACCTATAAGAATAATTGCTATGCGTTTCATTGACGTGGAGAAAAATTTAATCGTAAATGATAATAGTAAGGCCCTCAAATTGAACCTTAATTGATCAAGATTAATTTTGTTTCCATTATTATCGGATGGGGATTAAATTGCAGCTAACGGTCAGGGCTTTCTGAGGCGCTCATATCTGTGCCGCTTCAGCCCGGTAACTAAAGATAAAAATAAATATGAAACTGAATAAACCTCGATTGATATTGCGAAGGCAAGTCGTATCATGATGAAGCTTATAGCGACATGTTGAACAGCTTATATTCTTCGGCAAGAAAAGCAGAAAATTCCATGTTAGGCGCACTGGATGTTTCTTCTCTTAAAGTCCTAATCTGCCTAATAACTGTTGCACTTGACGGAAAAAGAGCACGGGACTCGGCAATCGGTTTACCCAGGAGATCAACCAGTGCGTTTCGGATGCTTGTGTTGCTGATGCCAGCTGAAGTAAGAAGAAGCTTCATAAATTACATCCTTTCGTTTGACCTGATCATGCACCCCGGACCATAGATGATAAGCAAACGAAACGATGAGGATATATTCTCTGCCAAGGCGCTTAATGTTAGCTGAAATACATTACAGCTTTGAGAAAGAATCGTGCAGAAGTCCGGTTGACTTTGGGGCCGGTCAATTCCTCAACCCATCAAGCTTCACATTTAGCTCGTCACTCTTTAATTTATTATTAGTACGGGAATATATCTCACGCAGTCCAATCATTACATTCCGATAGGTAACCTTTTCTTCAATAGTAAGTTGGGAACTACGTTCATCAAGCAACGAGTATGCCGATTCGAAGTGTGGCTGCGCCTTTGCAAACAATGCGGTCCGTTCGGCGAGCAAGGCATCATATCTTTTGTTATCCTCCGGTGTTGTCCCCTTGATATTGATCATCTGTTTGATGATCTGCGAGGCAGACTCATAGTAAAGTACACCAAAATTATAGTGATAGTCAGCATTAGACGTGCTGACGGCAATAGCATTCTGGTAGGCCGTCTCTGCTTTGGAGAATAGGTCGCTGAAGTTGGCTGGACTGGCCATAGCAATTCCTGCCGCGTTTTTTGGAAATGCAGCCCGTTCATAGACGTTACCGAGATTAAATAGCAGCTCTGCATTTCCAGGATCACTCTTTACAGCGGCTTCAAGTTTGTCAAGCAAAACATCCTGCCTGCCAGAATTGATATAATAGTTGATCTCAATGTTCCTGAACGCCGGATCATTTGGGAATATGCTGCGCGCCTCTTTAATGCTTGCCAGTGTAGCAGCCTCATTATTCTGCCTCTGGTAGATCTCAATGATCGACCGGTATATCGTTGGATCCATACTGCCTGTATTCTTCAACTCGGTAAATAGCGCCAAAGCATCCTTATCTCTTTTTCCGGCGACTGCAGCATACGCAGCATTAGTCTTTGCGCTGGCGAGCACCTCCGTAAATTCCTTATCGTTGATGAACCGCTTTCCGTCACCTGCTTTATAGATCGTGGCGACTTTCATAAACTGGTTATAAGCGGCGATGAAATCCTTGTTACCATAAGAAGCCACTCCCAGGTTGAATGTGATGAGGGCTTGTGAATATAAAGCAGGGTTGATCTCGCTATTGTAATCCGGTTTAATTGTAAGCGCCTTCATGAGAGAACTGTAACTTTCTCCGACCGCTTCCGGCGCATGGGCGCTTGTATCGAGTGCCTTGAGAAGGTAGGCCGTGCCGCGCACAAACCACGCCTCCGCATTATCTTTTGTTTCAGCATTAGCCACTGCTTCATTAATTGCAAGTATAGCTTTCTTGTAATTTTTGTCAGCTAAATAATCCCTGGCTTCACGGATCTTAGATTTTTGTGCAAAGGCAGAAAGGCTGGCACAAATAAGGGTGAACAGTACGATCGATCTTTTCATGGTGCTGATTTGATATGTGAATATTGTAGTAAAAAAACATCTGTTCCACCACGAATTGAAGATACCTGTTTAAGCAATAGAAGCAAAATCTAATGCCAGGCGAAGGGGGTAATTGTTCTTAAACTGTTTGATCACATCAATCTATCCGGCCTCCTTTAATTTTTGTATCTGCACACTCAGGTTGCCCGCAGTGGAATTTGTCTGTTCTCTCAGGAATGTGAATTCACCCTTCGCTTAAAAATTATACTTGACAAGGCCGATATCACTTATAATTCTGCTTTTGAAAAAACGATATGCAGCCTCAGTCCATTCGCCTCCCATGGCTTGCAGGCCAACATAAGTTAGTTCACTTTTTTGGAGTGGGGTCTGCCACGTTATTATCAAATCCAATGGGTCCTTTTTTTGAGCAATTCGGGTATTTCTTTGATAAAATGTAAAAATGTATGTAGCTGGATAAACGGACATCGTGCTTGATGGCGGATTAATGTACCTTTTTGCAGACATCGGAAGATCCTTCAGGAGACTATCTAGCGGTTTACCAATATAAAAATTCTTTCGGGAAATTATTTCCTCTTTGATATAACGTAGTGTATCATTATTCAAAGCTTTCAATTTTGAAGATAATCTGGTGTTGTCTTGGGCCATTAGAGTTTGATAAGAAAGCAGTAGTGTTAGTGTAATAAAGAATTTATTTTTCATTTCTTAAATTTTTTGAATTGAGTTTGATAGTGAACCCGGAGGCTTCATTTTATTTTTTCACGAACAATCTGCGTTTTCAAATAGTGGATCACCGTATGAATTAACTACGGGAACGCCATTTTGCATTTTTGCTTTGAGACCAATTTTTTTGAAAGTATCAGAGCCTGAATTTGCTTTTACCATGGTCACACCAGCCTCTTTTTTCATTAGATAAGCAGTCGCCCTCTCATAAGCATCGGCCTCCGTATATCCTTGATCGCCTAATGTTGCAACAATAACAGCCCATCTTGCTCCAAAAGCTGAACTTAGATTAACCTGACCGTTGGTAGAGATGGCACCTGGATTGGCGGCAACAAAAGATTGCAGCTGTGAATAACTGCTAATTACTATCGCATATTTAGATCCATTAAAGGCTATCACATAATTCATTTGGAAATTAGAACCAAAATTCCCTAAACCAAAGCAATCTGCAACGCTCGGAGAAGGAAACCCGCCGAAAGGATGTGTGTGCACTACCATGACCGTATTGCTTGTAACACCTTGCAGAGACCCGCCTGTGGTGGGAAGTGTCTGTATTGGGCCAGGCACATTCGAGCCATTTGACTCATTTACTAGAAAATATTGTTCTGCCTGGTTGGTTACGTTGGGATCAAAAGCGGTAAATTGTTGTACTGTGGGCTTAAGACCAATGAATTGCAATGTCGCCTGCGCACCAGAATTGGCATCGGTTGCATCGCAGGGGTTTTCTGCCTCAATAGGCACATCTATTCCAGGTGGCGTCCACCCCGGACCACAGTCCTCATACTGATTAACTCTTCCTCCTGTTGGCTCCTCACAAACAGGCGGTTCCCAATTATTCCATCCACCACCGCTACCTCCGCCTGCCGGACCTCCGTCACCACTCTCGCTCCATTCACCGGAGCCTATATCGTAGTAATACGTCCAACAAATAGATGATACCAAATAGCAGGGATTGGTACTACTAACACAGTTCATATAATCACAACCGCCGTGCGGACCACAGTAGTCCGGCCATGGACATACGTAAGTATTAAAACAGACTTCGACTTCATAGTCAAGCGAAACTCTTTGTTGGCTTCCAAGTCTTCCACCGGAATTGCCCACTCTTATCTCTCTACCTGCTGAATTTGAGTTTTGCAACGATCTGAATAAATTAGAATCTGTTATAGTAAACCGGTCATACCCAAAAACGTTCCTGTCTTGCATGATAAAAAGCAACGCAACGTTTTCTGCGGCAGAATCAACTGAGGGAGAAGCATAAGGCCGACTTTTATATTGCCAATCGGCAATTAAAAGGAAATTTGTATCAGATGGGCTTGTTTCTACAATTAATGTAGTGTTTACAGTTTTTGCACTATCCAGTACAAAAGGGATAAAAATTGTATTCGTAGAATCGGAATCAACACGGCTATTTGCTCCTGCTCTCCTGGGAGCAACGATGGCTTTGTCCCAATAAGGATACCCGATTTTTTTAATTAGTTCATTTACAAACTGGTGCTTTTCATTTTCACGTTTTACAAAACCCAAAACAGATTTTATCAGTGGATCGGCGGGTGTATGGTTTGTGAAAAACTTTGATTCCCTCGCAGTTGCTGATGTTTTCTCAACAATTTGATCAGCCTTTTTACAGTTAATAAGCGTGATGGCCAGTAAAAAAAGTAAAAGGCACAAATGGGTAATGTTCCCAAATGGAGATTTTGGAATGGACATGGTTTAATGGTTTTCTTCCCTTAAGGTACACGATTTTCTTAGCAACAATAATTTTTCTTTTTCCATTCAGAAATCTCTTTGCTTTCTTATGCAAGAGGTTTACGGACCGCGCTTTACCTATTGACACTTAAATATGACTGCAGGTTCTTCACATACACCTCAAATGCCTTAATCCCCGGCGCAGTTATCTTACAAATTGTTTGCGGGTAATTGTCTTTGAATTGTTTGATCACATCTATATAACCGGCTTCCTTTAATTTTTGTATCTGTACGCTCAGGTTGCCCGCAGTGGAATTTGTCTGTTCTTTCAGGAATGTAAATTCAGCCTCCTTTACACTTATCAGGAGTGACATGACTGCTAACCGGAGCTGTGAATGCAATATAGGGTCGAGATCTTTAAACATTCGTTCTTACCTGTTCCTTTTTATATTGACGATATTCTTTTTCTATGATGATACCAGGATACAGCCAGGCCATCACCGCCGAAGCCGCCATTAATAAAAAATCAATCTTTACATTGGTAAAGAGGGTAACCACGCAGCAGACCCAACAGAAAATTCCACCCCAGAACATAGGCCTGAATTTGCAGGCGGCCCCGGTGATAAACGTTGGCAAGCCGTATAACATCAGCAAAAGCGGGGTGCTGAATTCACGAAAGGAAGTGGCTTTGTTATTGGTCAACTTTCCATATTCTACTGCTACCGGTTCCCATACATTGAAGATCACATTAAGGATAAATATCAACAGGAAAATACAGATGCCAAATGCCAGCCAGATATAATCCATGTAAGGATCATCGTAGGATTTGACCGGCCGCTCTTTTTTTTCTTTTATAGAAATAAATACCTGGGGAATGATAGCCGCGAATATCAGCAGGAAGATATCAAAGGGCAGGCGGTAGCCGAACTGCAGCTCAGCCAGTTTTTCCAACGAACAAACGGCAATGACCGCTCCCCACATGATAGAACTGACACCCGTGTCATAATAAGCGTTCTTTGCCTTGTTGATCATCATGGCAATGAGATCAAGGCTTTCTTTTTCGGTGAGTTGTTTTTCCTCTGTACCCATAAAAAGCTATTATTGGTTGGCGAATTTGTTTTTGTGCCGCAACATATAGGCAGGAATGATATAGCTCACCAGGATAGCTCCTGCCGCAAACAGCATCTGGTAGTCATAGTCCACGAACGTAGAACTGACCGCCAGGGCGAAGGCCAGGATACCTCCAACAACCAGCGGCCTGAACTGGATGATATTGCCTGAGACAAAAGTGCCAAGCCCATACAACATGATAAAGAACGGGAATACAATTTTATCCCAGCCATATCTTGACAGGATCATGCTCAATACAAAATAGGCTATTCCCATACCGATCCAAAGATATTTTATGCTGTCTCCTACATAGGTCCTGACCTTTTTCTTCTTGTCTTCCTTAGTACCGTACCATGCAGAAAAAACTATTCCCACTACAACAAGCCACCATACCAGGTAATGTTTTTCGTAATCAAAAATATGCTTGAGCACAAATTGCCCTGTACAGGCAATTAAAGTGATCCAGCCCCAGACCAGGAAATATATGCTGGAATCGGACAAATCTTTTTTTGTCTTACTGATCATGGATTGAATAAGGTGGATGCTCTCCTGCGGTGTGAAATTTTCTTCTGTCATGATGGTAGATTGAAGAATGTATAAAAACGGCAAAGCCCTGTAAGTGTTACAGGGCCGGCCGACTAGCTTATTGACATTGTTTGACCATTTCTTCCGCCTGTTGCTGGCCCCACCGTGGATACAGGTCTTTAGGTTTTGCCTGCTTATATAGTTCGACCGCCTTTTCAAATACGGGTTTGGCTTTTGCCTTTCCTCCACCAAATTGTTCAGGAGTTCCAAACAGGCTCATACCCTGCAAATAATACAAACGCGGGTTATTGGGATCGAGCTTGATAGCTTTTTCAAGCACCTGGTTTGCCGTCGCTCCGTAGCTCATATATCTTGACTGAGGATCTACCAGCATCTGCTGGGTAGCTGCCATATTGCGAACTGATAAAATTTCGGCTTTATCGGCATCGGCCGTTGCTATAGATTCCGCTTTATCGCAAAGTGCATTTATTTTAGTTGCATTACCATCTTTGTCTTTCAGGGTGGGCATCCAACCAGCCGTTGTCAGGGCTAACCCTGCATAGTAATAAGGGAGCCACTGTGTTTTTTCGGCGTCTCCTATACGTTCAAATGTATTGGCCAGCTTTGTAAAATCTTCTGCTGTTTTTGCCGAGTCAAACATCGCAAGATTTTTTTGCATGGTTGCAGCATATTTATCGCTTTGGGCAAACGTAGCTGCCTGTAAGCTAACTGCTGCCAATAACAGGAAAATAAACTTTTTCATATTACTTGTTTTGAGTTTGATTTAATAATTAATATCCAGGTTTATTTCACGCGGCGGCGCGAAGACGCAACGTTTTATTATCAGGTTCGTTCGTCGTCGTGGCGTGAGTATTTCGTGAGTATTTATTTTCAAAATGAAACCACCGTTTTATAGATTATTATTTATAGCATCCTGGGTCCGGTCTACACCCCAGCTGATAAAGCACCCGATAAAATAAAAACGTTTAGCAGGCGGATTGATCTCTGATTTTGTAGTGCCGCTAAACGAGTAGTTATATCCATACACCTGCTTTTGCCCGAGGATATTGCTCACGCTGGCAAATAATACAATAAAGGATTTTGCATTTTGTTTGCCGAGGCTGGGTACCCATTCACCACTAAAGCTCATGCTGTTGTAGGCTCTTGTTTTGCCCTGGTCGGCCACATAAAATTTGTTACCTCCATCGGGCAAAATATTATAGTAAGGTCTGCCCGAAGCCCAGCTATAGGTAAGGTTAAAACCTGTCTTCAGTTTTGTAAAGAACTTTTTTGTAACAATAGATGCAGTATGATTGGCGACAAAATTGGGCTGCATAGCGTCGGGGTAATTCAGGTAGTCTCTCTTTGTATCGATATAAGAATAGCTGATCCAGTAGTCGAAGTCTTTGATCGTTTTCTTGTCGCGGAAGAAGAGGTCAACACCCTTTGCAAACCCGTTGCCGCTGTTATTAAATGAATAAAAATTGTAGCCAATGGGCACTTGTTTTATCAGGTCTTCGTATTTCTTATAATATCCCTCGATCCTCAACGTTCTCTGGTTGTAGATCCTCTGGTAGTTCAGGATATAGTGTACGGACTTTGTAAAACCAACACTGGTAGGCGCATAGTAAAGTTGCTGTGTCTCGGGTTTTTGATAAAATATTCCCCAGGCAAATGATACCTGTGAACTTTTGCCAGTCTTATAAGCCAGTGAAGCCCGCGGTGCGAAATCCGACCTGTTGATCAGTGATGAATGTTCAAACCTTCCACCAACCTGGGCGGCAAGGTCTTTAGACAGGTAAATGCTTGCCTCGGCGAAAGCGGCCGAATAATTATCGATTTGATTGAACAGGGTATCATTGTATTTAGGACGGTAGTCAACATGCCAGTATTCACCACCAAAACGGAGGGCACTAAGACCTCCCAGCCTTTTTTCAAAAACAGCTCTTCCTAATGTGAGATTTTGCAGGTTGTCGAGTTTAAAATTTTTGGCATTCATCCAGAATGTTCCCGGTGAAAATTGTTTGGGCTGATTATTCTGATCCTGTACCTGTTGTTCCATTTTATCAAGGTTAGTGCTGAAACTGGCGCCCAGCGTCATTTTCCAGCCAGCGCCGATATTTTCCCGGTAGCTCAGATTATTATACCAGTTGCGGTTTTTTAATGAAAAAGCGTCTTTAAGATAAACGCTGTCAATATCAGCTCTTCTCAAACCCAGATCGCTCAGAGAAAGAGTCGTATAGTATTTGATAATACCGCCATTCTTTGTCTTGATACGGAAATTGCCGGTTGCTTCATGAAATTCCGGCATCCGGAAATAATCCGGTGTTTGCTGTACCGCGGCAAAATATAAACCTACGTTCACATAATTGTACGTAATACCATACGATGATTTTTTATTCTTTGCCAGTTGCTGAGTACCGGCGCCTACGATGATAGGCGAAATGGATGCATCTATTTCAGACCTCTCCGGGAGATCTATCGACTCGAGCAATAAAACAGATGACAGAGCCTGTCCATACAAAGCGGAATAACCGCCAGTGCTAAAAACAGTTCCTTTGAAAAGAAAAGGTGAAAAACGGCCCCGGCTGGCGATATCAGGCACGCTGGCGAAGTAAGGATTGTTGACAAGATTACCATCAATATACTGTTTGGTTTCATACCCAGCTCCTCCCCTCACGAATAATCCTTCCTGTTCGCCTACCTGTTGCGTTCCAGGCAATGTTTTCAGGGCAGCTGTGATGTCCGCATTTGAGCCGGCTGTCGTCGCTACATCTAATGAGCTCAATACTGCCGCTCTTTTTTTGTCCCCCGCCTCGAATGTGCCGGCGCTGACAATTACAGCGTTCAGTTCGGTCACTTCTTCCTTAATATTTATATCGAGTGAAATTGGCTGGCTGCCCAGGGTGATCTTTTGTTCAAATGGTCTAAAGCCTACTGCTGTCACGACGATAAGCTGCTCTCCTTTTTCACTCGTGGTAAACCTGAAATTACCGGACGAATCACTTGTCGTGCCATCATAAGTATCTTTTATGGTAATGCTGGCACCAGGCACCGGGTCCTTCTTCGAAAAAACTTTACCGCTTATCGTTGTTTGTCCAACCAAATTGTCAATCCCTGCCGCGAGTATAAAAAGCAGGATGGTCATGGAATACTTTCTCATAATACCGTGATTTCATCACAAACATAAAGTAGTTTATATCATAAACCAAATTTATTTTCGAAAAAAAATCGGGCCGTAGATGGGCCCGACTAAACACACATGACAACAAGGAAATTATTTTTTTATAAACTTCTGTTGGACAGATTCTGAGCCGCAGCTTGCCTTGAGCAGGTAAAATCCATTTGCAAGATCTGTTACGGCAATTGTTTCAGTCTGACCAGAAGCGCTGTTTTGCATTGCTTTCATTTTTTGGCCATTCAGGCTATACACTTCAAGCATGACCGGTTTATTCTGCCACGCGGAAGGAACGGTTACTCTCAATTCACTGGTTGCAGGATTGGGATACATGACCAGGTTGAGCAAATCACTTTGTTTGCCCGGCCGGATAATGCGGATCTGGGAATACAGTGATTTACCATCTATATCAACGGAACGAAGCCTGTAATAAACGATACCCGTTTTTACATCTGAAATATCGTTGACAATAGAGTAAGTTTTATTTTCAGTGGTATTCCCGTAAGCAAATACCATAGCCACCTGGTTAAAGTTGACACCATCGGTGCTTCTTTCAACATCAAAATGACTGACATTAATTTCGCTGGCGGTTACCCAGTTCAAATCCACTTTATTGTTATTATTCAGTGTTGCGGTAAAAGAAACAAGTTTGACAGGAAGGCTTATCGCGTTGGCATAATTAAATCCTTTCATATACAAACTGAACTGGCGATCGACAGATGGAGAAGCTATGGTAACTGCACCCATCTTCACTGTAAAGGAAGAAACATTTGCTTTGCTAACAGTGTACATGTTTCCTGTCGATGCTGTGTCAAGACCTGAATGCTCAATGCCAAGGACATTCAGGCCCCTGAATTTTGTTACCAATAATTGCAGAACCGAAATTTCCAGGCCAACGTTACTATAAGTTGCAGTACCACCACCCATATCCATTTCTACCATTTCTTTCAGTAAAAGATTACCATCTATGTCCACTGCAGTTCCCTGCACACTGTTCATTACCTGGGATGCACCAGTGAGTGAATCCTGGAAACTGATAGTAAATACAGCATATGACGAGCCCGAACCCGCGGGAATCTTGATCTCAGGCTGGAAAGCAGCAGTATAACCCAGGCCAACTGAGTTATCATCGATCTTATTTACTTTGGCACCGTTCACCAGGCTGTCAATTTTTACAGTAGCATTGACTTTCGACTTTACTCCTTTGAATAAATAAATTGCTCCAACTTTCAGATCCGTGGTGGCTGCTGTGATAAGCGTCGGGTTTTTAAAAACCAGGCCCTGGTTTAGGTTAGCGTTGGCCTGTGAATGGCTGTCGACTGATAGAACAAGGACAGCAACAAATAATGTAAGGCGTACAAATGTTTTCATTGCTCGAGGTTTTAGAGTACAGATTGTTTTGCTAATCGCACACATTTGATAAGCCCTTTGAACCAAAATAAACCGAATGGAAAAAGCCGGAAGGAGGGAATAACTAATAGTTCTGTAGAGTAAAGTTCGTTTCATGATCGGATTAGATTGTTTTCTTAGGGATTCTTCGAATTAAACACAAGATATTACGCAGTGTTTATACCTGCAAGTTTTACGAGTAAATTTTCCCCGAAAAACACGTATTTTCCCTATGCAGGAATTTTATTTAATTGATGGTCAATAAATTTATTATGAAAAACTTGTTGTTCTTAACATTCGTATTTGCTTGATACCTGGAAAAATAAAAAGCCGGGTAGTTACACCCGGCCGGATAGCCCCTTATGCAAAAATAGTTTTACTAAAAATTTTTAAAGCGAGTATAGAAGTTTTCGAAGATACCTGTTCATAGAATTGGAAATCGAAACAACTTGGAACGGTTTACTCCAGTAGCCCTCCTTTTTTGGATTAAAGAAGGTCTCAAAACATCTCCTTTGAGACCTTCTTGATCTGATCCAGCCCTGTTATGATAATTAGTTTTTGATGAGTCGTTGAACAGAGTTTGTGCCTGAACGCTGGTCTGTCATATCCAGCAGGTAAATTCCCTGGGGTAACCTTTCAAGATCACGCACAGTTGTTTGCGAGGTGCCCCTTCCTACGGCATGATTGAAATTACGGATCAATCGTCCATTAACATCCATCAGTTTGATGTTGAAAGTAGTCGCATTGTCAGTAGTTATGTTTATCGTGATAGACGATTGGAATGGATTCGGCCATGCAGCTACCTGGATCTTTGCAGATAACCTTACCACCGTTACATTACTGTAGGTGATCCGTCCATCAATGTCCACCAGTTTTACCCGGTAATAGATGGCTTTATTCTGCATGAGATCGGAAATATTATCAGGCAACTGGTATTCTTTTTTTACCGAACTGTTACCTGCCGCTTTAATACTGCTTCCGGTAACGCTCCAGCTCACATTGTCGATGCTACGTTCAACAATGAAATAACTGGTATTTTGTTCCGAGAGTGTTGACCATTTAACTGTCGCGACATTGCCATTCAGCTCTGCTATTGCTGTAAGACGATCTGCAGGCAGCGGCACCAGCCACATAACACTGTAAGTTGCGGGACTTGGGTCCTTCATCATTGCCGCATCCACATAAGAATACCTGAAAGTAACAACGCTATCTCCTACCGTTGCCGAAGTGATCCTCATGTTGAATACTGAAGGATTAAAGTTGCTGAACGATTGGCCGTCTACAACCAGTGCACCATTATAATACAATTCAGCATTTGTGGGCACCTGGTCAATAGTAACTGACTTGGTAGTGAGCACGCATCCTGCCACACAATCTTCAGGATCCGAACCACTCAGCACCGGCGGGTTCATACCGCCATTCAGCGTGATAAGCTGGTTAATACCCGGGTGGTTGATCGATGTAAGATAACTATCCGAATTAGGCAAACGTTGTATGCCGAAATTAACATTCGTTACAGACAGCGTACCTGTTTTAACGGCTATTGACGTATTAGATGTCCCGGCTTCATTACCTGTACCGGCCATGTTATTTGTACCATACCCATCACCTACCGCGATCCAGATGGCTGCAAAACCGCCTGGGGCCGGGGCATTATTTCCTAACCCGATATTGGCAGTAGACAGGAGTAAGGTATAATCGGTAAGAACTTCAGCTAATGGGAATGAATAGGCGCCGGTAGCGCTGTTGACTGTAGTCTTAAAGGCTACTTTATCCTGGTAATCCAGCAGGTAAGCGTACACAGTAGCACCGCTCGGTGAGCCCATCGCTCCACCATTGACAACTCCATCCATCAGGCCATTCTTATCATTGTACAGCGTACCGCTGATAGTGACATTCGTTTTAGCCAGGCCAAAATCAAACTGGGAAGCACAACTTCCTCCACTCGAAATTGTCATGGTCTTACTGGTTACGGTAGTAGTGGTATAGTAAGAAGGTACAGAACTCATAGCTACTGCCGTAATATAACATTGTGGATATTTCAGGTATTTGATCGAAACATGGCCAATGTAAACCGAATCATTGTCGTCAACGTTAGCGTTTGTTAAAAACCGTATGATCGTGTTGTTTGAAGCAAAAGATGTAATGTCCTGGTTATATACCGTTACATAACCTGCATCAGCTGTGCCATCCCCACTGATCGTGTAAATAGTTGTATAAGAAAATCCTCCATTCAATGAAGCCTGGACAAGAACATCTTCTCCAGCCGACAAGGAATTGCTTTTCCTCCGGTAAGAGAAGGTAAGGAATGCTTTGACTGCTCCATTCAGGTTTATTGATCTCCTGGCCGACACATCGTGGTCCTTTAAGCGCAATCCCCAGCCAAAGGCTCCGTCTTTAACTACTTCAACATCTGTATTGAAGGCAGATTGGCTACTATTACAGAAACCTACCGAAAGATCATTAGCATCAGACCAGTTGGAAGCCCATGGAGAATCTCCATCGTCACCGGATGAGCACGTGCTGGCACCGGCTGTACCCTCGAAATCATCTGCCACAGTCTTTTCCGGGTATTTCGTAAACTGGTAATAACCGGAAGTATCCACGGTTACCGAATCGGTCAATTCATTTGAATTGATAGTACCGCTACAGTTACCATCGGTATACAGGTAGACCTTTATACCAGGCAAACCAAGCCCACCATCATTATTGATACCATCTTTATTTCTGTCAATAAATACCTGGCCTGAAAGTACGTTCTGGTTACCGTTTGAAGGACAGGTGCTGATCTTAACGATCACCATCGCATTGTCGCAAACAATCGGTGATGGAGTAGAACATACGCGATATTCAAAAGTGTCCTGGCCTGAAAAACCAATATTCGGTGTATAAAGGATCGTACCATTTGAATTGATACTGATCGTACCGTGTTTAGGTTGTAATAAACCCAGTGTTGTAACGCTTAACGGGTCTATTGTTGCGGCAAAACCGAAATCATTATCCAGGATCGTGATCGTTACTGGCTGGCTCACGAGTGTTGTAGCGAAATCGTCACTGGCAACTACCAGCTTTTGTTTACAGAAAGGTTGCAGTGTGGTACCTACGTCCCAGTAAGCGCTGTTACCGGCAGTAGAACCTGTAGGATCTTCTCCATACACTGCAGCGATCTTGGCGCCATTACAGGTGAAGATGGCTATACCACCCTGGTCATTGTCGGTTGCATCTTTTATCTTGATATAGTTAAGTGCATTTACATTGTAAGAAACATCATAACGCAAACCACAGGGGCTCACTGAACCAGTTGCGCCGTTTACGTTACCATCATATTTTACATAGATAGTTGTATTGGCAGTTGGTGTAACCCAAACAGGATTACCGTTTACATCAGGCTGACCATCGCTATTCAGGTCGAGCCCACCAGGTGCCCAGGCAACCGTTGTATAATCGGTCAAACGAGCTTCAGAGATCAGGTTGAATGCCCAGTCGTAAGCAGCGCCGTTGGCGCCACCACCACCCGGCGTATAAGAACCTACCATTTCAATGGCGGTAAATGATTCGCCCGTTGGGTTAACAAATTTATAGGTAGCAGTCGTTGAATAAGCAAGAGGGAAGCGAACAGCCGATTTTGCAGGGATCGTGATCACACCAGTAGCAGGTGCACCTGAAGACCAGTTGATATTGATGCTTCTGTTCAAACTGTTATAAAACATGACCGCAGAAGTATCCTTTGGATTATCAAAGGCATTATCCGAGGTCGGAACAGGTGTATAATAAGTGTTGGAATACCATGTAGCCGGGTAAATTGGTGCATTGCGGATAGAATAGTTGTCTACTCCACCTGAGTTCAACTCCACACCTACCGGTTTTGTACTGGTAACAGTTGCGCCTGTTTTAACTCCGCCATTTACCAGGTATGACTGTCCTTCATTTAATGTAACGACTGTTTCAAGCGTACCGTTGTTGTCTTTATCTATGCTTACAACAGTATTATCCTGTGAAGCACGGATAAATAATGCAGTGTATTTAAAGTCCTGGCTTGGGAAATCCTGGCCTAAAGGAATGGTGAAGGATTGTCCAAAGTCATATGTAGAGGTAACGTTTGTTTTGATAGCCTGTACGGACATGATAGAAGGTTCACCTGTGACCTGTGTAACAGCCAACTGCCCGTTGGAAGTTATTTTGTCCTTTCCATCATAATAAATAGTAGCAGGGTTCCTGGGATTTGCATTCATCGTGTTGTCCAGAATGATATTACCATTTGCCGGGATGATATCACTGGGATACCCGGGAGCAATACCATTATAAGGATTACCATCACCCCATACTTTGGTTGTTGACTGCGTAGGATTCATGGCATTGGCTTCATAACCATCTTCCCATTCATCCCAAACGATGGTCATACCTGCATACGGTATTTTGATACTGATAATCGTTCTCAGGTTGTTGCTGGGCATTGCAGGACTTCCTGAAGCCTGTAATGCGTCATAGGCGTCGTTTTCAGGATAAGGGATATAATAGGTATGTGTCTTGGTAGCATCAGCGCAAATATCAACGATAAGCGGGTCAATTGTAAGGAACACGCTGGCTGTTGCGCAAAGACCGGTTAAGTCGCATATCTGGTAAGTAAGTGTATCATTTCCCTGGAAAGTACCGTTAGGAAGATAAATGATAGTGTTGTTAGATATATAGGCTGAACCGTTATGCGGTTGACCCGTGATCGTCAGGGTCGCATTGTTGATGTTATTATTAGGATCATAGTCATTTGCCAACACGTCAACAATGATAGGATCGCCACCTGCGCCATTTGAACTATCGTTCATAGCAACAGGAGAACAAACGGAACAAATCGAGTAGTTGGTAGTTAGAGAGTTGGTTACAGTATTTTCATACCCTTCTTTCCCGGTAGCCTTTATTATGTAGTTGCCACCAGTTGCAGGAGTGCTCCAAACGTATTCAAATGTGCGGGTACAACCCGAGGTACCTACGGGTGTAGCCGTGAAGGTGCTGCCTGTAGGAGTGATCTGTACATCCAATGAAGTAATATCTGAAGAACCAAATGGGTCGGCTACAATAGCACGGATGTACTTGGTAGTACTGCCGGTACCGCTGATCACCTTTGTACCGCCGGGATAAGCCGCGGTATAAACGTCAACAGAAAGAACGTTGATATAAGATGAAACAGGAAGATCGATCCTTGAAGGTTTTGTCTGGCTGTCGAAATCAATTCTGAAGGTAACCCCAGGTAAAGCTGTTGTCACCTGTAAAGAGATCGCCTGTCCTGCTGGCACCAATACATCGGCCGCAAGGTTACCCGTCCAGGTCAACATACCGCCGCTATACGTCGGGTTGCTGAGGGTAATAATGTTTGTACCGCCATAACTCAATACTGCTGTGATAGCTGGATTGACCGGCATGGTACCACTGGAAATGGTAACATAAGTTCTTACCGTGATAGCACCGGTTTTTATATTTAAGCTATCACATAGAACCGGGTTCATGGTAAACGTAGTAGAACTGGTACCGATTGTACTAAGTATTGTTGTGCTGGATGTGGTGACGTCGCCGGTAGCTACCGGGTCAACACGATCCAGGGCCTGCGAAGGGTCAGAAAGATATAATTGTTTAATTACAACATTCGAGTTAATGATAACAGTATGCGTAGATGTCGTAGGACCGTTACAACCGGCTGCGCTGGCTGTAATTATTGTCGTACCGCTCCACGAAGCAGGGTAAGTAACATTACCATTAGCAGCATTGATCGTAACGCCACCAGCGATACTTGCTGCATCCAGGCTATAAGTTATTCCTGTTGAATTCGTGGCGGTAGCGGAATAAAGGACAACCGCTGCTCCCTGCATTCTTGAAGACGAAGTTCCCAAAGCAAAAATAGGTGTACCTACTGATGGCGTAGTTGTAACGGTATGTGTTGCTGTTTTAGGACCATTACATCCTGCAGCACTAGCAGTGATCGTTGAAGTGCCTGACCAGGCGGCCGAATAAGTTACAGTACCGGTTGCACCATTAATGGTATTACCACCAGCCAGACTGGTTGCATCCAGTGTATAAGTAATGCCCATTGTATTAACGGCGTTAGCGACATAAGTAACGGTTGCTGCTGCCTGGCAACGGGTAGTAGAAGCTCCCGCTACAAATAAAGGAGATCCAACAGAACCTGAAGTGGTAACTGTATGGGTCGCAGTTTTAGGCCCGCCACAACCTGCCGCAGTTGCGGTGACAGTGGATGTACCTGACCAACCGGCTGCAAAGGTTATAGCACCTGTAGAAGCCACGATGCTGTTACCACCTGAAAGGCTGGTTGCATCGAGTGTATATGTTATACCTGTCGCGTTGGTAGCAGTTGCTGAATAGGTAACGATAGTTGCTGCCTGGCATCTGCTGGATGTTGCACCCAGAGCAAATACAGGCGTTGCTACTATACCATTTACAGTGACTGTGTGGTTAGCTGATTTTGGACCGTTACAACCGGCTGCTGTTGCAGTAACAGTTGTAGTGCCTGACCATGCTGCCGAGTAAGTCACGTCACCTGTTGAAGCATTTATTGTATTACCACCTGCAATGCTGGCGGCATCCAGTGTATAAGTGATGCTTGAAGCGTTAGCTGAATTCGCGGTATAAGTTACAGTACCTGCTCCCTGGCAACGAGTAGACGTTGAGCCCATTGCAAAATTGGGAGTAGATACTGCTGCATTAATAGTAACTGTATGTGTAGCCGTTTTCGGACCATTACATCCAGTGGCAGTTGCTGTTATTGTTGAAGATCCAACCCACAAAGCAGAAAAGGTCACTGTACCATTTGCTGCATTGATAGAATTTCCTCCTAATACACTGGCACCATCAAGACTGTAAGTAATTCCTGTGTTATTGGTCGCAGTCGCTGTGTAAGTTACGCTACCAGCGCCAAGACAACGGAAGGAACTTGAACCCAATGCAAAAACGGGTGTTGCTACAGACGGGTTGATAGTTACTGTATGTGTGGCTGTCAAAGGGCCGTTACAACCAGCAGCTGATGCCGTGATTACCGTGGTTCCTGACCAGCCCATTATATATGTTACTGCACCGGTAGACGGATTAATGGTTACACCACCGACAATACTGGCAGCATCTAAACTATAAGTAATGCCCGTTGTATTCGTAGCGCTTGCAGTATAGCTTATCGTTGCTGAACTTTCACAACGGGTAGAAGAAGAACCCAATGTAAATACAGGCGCACCTACCGACGGTGTAATAGTAACATTGTGTGTTGCTGTCCTGGGACCATTACATCCTGTAGCAGTAGCTGTGATGACAGTTGCACCTGTCCAGCCTGCTACATAAGTTACATCACCGGTAACAGCATTGACCGTGTTTCCTGCAGCTAAGGCAGGAGCGTTCAGGCTATACGTGATGCCGGTATTGTTAGTTGCAGTAGCGGCATAGTTAACAACACCAGCGCCCTGGCAACGGGTAGAATTTGCTCCAAGAATAAACACGGGTGTTCCCACAGATGCGTTGATGGTAACCGTGTGATTTGCGCTTTGAGGACCACCGCAACCTGCAGCAGTCGCAGTAATAACTGTCGTGCCTGTCCAACCCGCAGCATACGTTACCGCACCGGTTGTAGAGTTGATGTTATTACCGCCTGCGATGCTTGCTGCATCTAAGGAATAAGTTATACTTGTCGCATTGTTTGCCGTGGCTGTATATGTAACAGAACCTGCGCCCTGGCAACGAGTAGAAGTTGCACCCAGGGCAAAAACCGGCACAGCTACGATGCCTGCCACTGAAACAGTATGTGTTGAAGTTGCAGGACCGCCACATCCGGCAGCGCTTGCCGTGATGATCGAATTGCTAGTCCAACCAGCTATGAAAGTTACAGATCCGGTAGCAGCATTGATAGTATTACCGGCAGCTAAGCTGGCGGCATCAAGGCTATAAGTAATACCGGTTGTGTTGGTTGCAGTAGCTGCATAGGTTAAAGTCTGTCCAAGATCACAACGGGTAGAAGAGGCACCTAATGTAAACACCGGAACCGTTACATCGGGCGTTACAGTTACAACAACACTACCAGCACCACTGCTCCAGTTTAATGTTGTATTGTCCTGTGATCTGATATAATAAGTACCTGAAGTATTAACTACATAAGTTGATCCGGAATTGGCCGTGCTTGTACCGTTAGAACTCGTTTGCCAATACCATGTTTCGCCAGCAGGTGCAGATCCTGTGGCGGTAAGAGTAACTCCCGGGTTAGAACATTGAGGTGAATTAGAAGTGGGATCTGCTGGATTTGCAGGTACAACAATTTCTGTACCACCCACTGCTACATCATCAAGTTCGAACGATGTAGTGTTATCCTTGATCAGTGTGATATAAAACCGGAACCTGGCCGAACCGATACTGTTGAATCCGGCGGGTAACGATATAGAAGCACTCTGTTTAGTATCATTCGTAAGACCAGATGCGATGTTGCTGGTATAGTTATCGAGGTTTGAACGAAGAGTCCAGCGGGTAAGCCCGGTTCCTGATCCGCTACCGTTCTCACTCACGCGGTGAACAAAAGAAAGAGTAGAAAGATTCAAACCATATCCAGTATTTGCTGTGATAGAAAATTCATAATATTCAGTGAGGTCAATCGAGCTACCTGAGTTTAAGTTCCTAAAACTGAAAATATCTGCCTGGGAAACGCAGGTTGCGTTGACTGCAGAAAAACTGCTGAATATAGAATTTGCAGGTTGAGTTGTGACATTCGGATTCTGATTGGGACAGGCGCCCGCACCGGTAAACTCATAAATCCCCAACTGGCCCCACGCTGAAGTCGTGATAGCTGCAGTGAATAAAAACGCAAGTGCCAGGCACTTTACAGTTTTTGCAGGAACACTGTGATTGTTTCCCTGGTCACACTCTGATTTTTTAGCAGGTGTAAAAAATCTTCTCATTGTTTTCATTTTCGGGTTAAGGATTACCTCGAAGAGATTTCCTTTCGGGAATCATCCCTATGATTACAATGAAAGCGACTTATTAGAGTGAAACCGGCCGGGAGTATTTTCCCGTGTTAAGCGAGCGGGTTTCATGGTCGGATTACGTTGTCTTCGTAGGGTATCTTCGATTCGAGGACAAACGTAATACTGAGATTTTTTTCCCGCAAGCTTACGAGGAGTTTTTCGCAGAAGTAAAATCAGTAAAATTACTATGGCATATGATAGCCAACCAGATAGAAAGGTTTTTCCTCAAGATTTATTTTTAGAAACAACGTACAAATTCGAAAAAAATGGAGTTTATGAATCATTGGATGTCATGTTCCAGTAGGTGAATGTATAAAGTAACCTATAAGTGTTTTCCAATAGCATCAAACAAAAAACGGCCGGCAATTAGCCGACCGTTATTCATTTAAAAATAAAAACGAGATTATGCTTTGTATTGTGGGATGATCGATTTTGCCAGCTCCACCATTTTCTTTAAACCATCATCCGGCAAATTACCTTTTTTAAATTCTGCCATCACATCCGGTAATTTGTTCTCCATTTCCATCAGGAAGTGTTCTTCAAATTCTTTCACTTTTCTGACCGGAACTTCCTTTATCAACCCGTTTGTTCCGAGATAGATAATAGCTACCTGTTTTTCTACAGGGAAAGGAGAATACTGGGGTTGTTTTAATATCTCAACGTTACGGGCTCCTTTATCCAATACATTCTTCGTCGCTGCATCGAGGTCGCCACCGAATTTGGAAAACGCTTCCATTTCACGATATAATGCTTGGTCCAGCTTCAGGGTACCTGCCACTTTTTTCATTGATTTGATCTGCGCATTACCACCCACACGGCTAACTGAAATACCCACGTTGATCGCCGGGCGTATACCCGCGTTGAACAGGTTATTCTCAAGGAAGATCTGCCCATCGGTGATCGAGATCACATTTGTAGGAATGTATGCGGATACATCACCTGCCTGTGTTTCGATGATCGGGAGAGCCGTTAAGGAGCCACCACCTTTTACCAGGTGTTTAATGGTATCGGGCAGGTCGTTCATATTCCTGGCTACCGCATCATTGGTAATAACCTTGGCGGCTCTTTCCAATAAGCGGCTATGCAGGTAGAATACATCACCGGGATAAGCTTCACGACCGGGAGGCCGGCGAAGCAATAATGATACTTCCCGATAAGCGACGGCTTGCTTGGAAAGATCATCATAGATGATCAGTGCCGGGCGTCCAGTATCCCGGAAAAATTCACCGATAGCTGCTCCTGCGAAAGGCGCATAGAATTGTAAAGGTGCAGGCTCAGAAGCAGAAGCTGCAACAATAACCGTATAGTTCATAGCTCCCGCATCCTGCAGGGTTTTCATCACACCCGCGATAGTAGATGCTTTCTGTCCAATGGCAACGTATATGCAGTAAACGGTTTTACCTGCCGCAAAAAATTCCTTCTGGTTAATGATCGTATCTATAGCGATCGCTGTCTTACCGGTTTGGCGATCACCGATGATCAACTCACGCTGGCCACGACCGATGGGGATCAT
>Ga0066652_100000227_pt1 | contig 29352 bp, 22 predicted proteins | sample GraSoiAngelo_101_FD_71413 | JGI IMG/M metagenome (GOLD analysis project Ga0066652, IMG submission 71413) | Grasslands soil microbial communities from the Angelo Coastal Reserve, California, USA - 14_0903_02_30cm | ecosystem: Environmental > Terrestrial > Soil > Grasslands | place: USA... | reverse complement strand
CGCCGTCCTTTGCGGAGCCATAGCCCAGCATGTTGGAGATGAAGTAGACGTCCTGATCGGCGTCGTAGCGTACCGATTCGGGATCTTCCAGGGCGTCGATGTGTGCTACGGGCGCCACGCCCGCAACGCCGGCATTTCCGCCGGTGCTGTCCACCGGGTCCGGGACGGCCTCGCGGGTCGGGCGACACGCCGCGAAGCACACGAGCACACAGCTGCTCCAGAGGAACTTCAGCATGCGTCCACTGCCGTGCACGCGACGGGCCAGCGGCGGTCTAGAAGGGCAGTACCTTCGCCACGTACGTCGAGGCGAAGACCAATCCGCCGAGCAGGAGGATGAACGACGTGGCGAACACCAGCGGCGCGCGGAACAACATCCGCATGCGGTGTGTCGCGCGCACCATCCCGAGCGACGCGAGCGTCGCCAGAAGGACGGCGATGACCGGCGTCGAGATGTTCGTCTCGCGTGGCGACTCACGCGCCAGATCCAGCGCGGCCATGACGCTGAGCAGCACGATGAGGCCCGCCGCGACGGCCCAACCGCGCCGGCGGTTCTCACCCCGGTGCGCGAGCAGGAGCGCGAAGGTGATGCCCACGGCGATCACCAATCCGGTGAGGAGGGCAGGGAAGTCGATGATAGAACGCAATGATGACGACGCTGTGAGGTAAATAACGACGCTCGAGAGCGAGAACCCTCTACTCGAGCAGCGAAGCTACTTCGAAGCGAAGTTACTTCGAAGCGCAGTTACGGCGAAGCGTCGTTATCGCGAAGCGTCGTTATCGCGAAGCGTCGTCATGGCTCGTTGTGCTGCTCCGCCCGGTGCTTGATCTGCTTTCCCTCAGCCAGGTAGACCGCGTCCTCGCCGATGTTCGTCGACAGGTCGGCTACCCGCTCCAGGTTCCGGCTGACCAGCAGCAGCTCGAGCGCGGTGGAGATGGTCTTCGGGTCCTCGAGGATATGGGTCACGACGATCCGAAACAGGCTGTCATTGAGCTTGTCCACGTCGTCGTCCATCCGGCAGATCGCCCGGCCGAGGGCGCCGTCCGCGCGCACGAACGCGTCGATCGACTGCCCGAGCATCTGCCGGGCGAGCCTCGCCATCTCGAGGATCTCCGCATCGGGCGTGACGTCGATCCCGGATGCGATGATGCGCTGCGCGGATTCGGCGATGTTGACGGCGTGATCGCCGACGCGCTCGAGGTCGCGCGACGCCTTGATCGCCGAGATGATGAACCGGAGATCGCGCGCCATCGGCTGCTGCAGCGCCAGGAGCTGCACCGCCATCTGCTCGATCTCCACCTCGAGCGCATCCACCTCGCGGTCGCCGAACAGGACGGCCTGCGCCTTGTCTGCGTCGCGCGTGAGCAGGGCGTCCACCGCGACGTCCACGAGCGATTCTGCGCGCTCGGACATGGTGAGCAGGCGGGACTTGAGCTCGTCCAGCTGCTCGTGAAAGTGGCGGAACGACGGCGCGGAACGCGCGGCCGCGGAATCTGAGCTCATCCGAATCTCCCGGTCACGTAGGCCTCGGTGCGCTCGTCGCGCGGACTGGTGAAGAGCGCGCTCGTATCGTTGGCTTCGACGAGCTTGCCGAGGTAGAAGAATGCCGTGCGGTCGGAGACACGCGCGGCCTGCTGCAGGTTGTGCGTCACGATCACGACGGTCAGCTCGCCTTTGAGCTCGAACAGCAACTCCTCGATCTTCTGGGTGGCGATGGGATCGAGCGCGCTCGCGGGCTCGTCCAGCAGCAGGACCTCCGGATCGTTGGCGAGCGCGCGCGCGATACAGAGGCGCTGCTGCTGTCCGCCCGAGAGCGTCAGGGCGGAGTGATTCAGCCGGTCCCGCACCTCGTCCCACAGGGCGGCGCGCCGCAGCGCGCGCTCCACGACCTCATCGAGGAAGCGGCGATCGCGCTCGCCGTTGATGCGCGGACCGAACGCGATGTTCTCATAGATGGTCTTCGGGAACGGATTCCAGCGCTGAAACACCATGCCGACGCGCTGCCGCAGCGCGACGACGTCCGTGCCCGCCTCGTAGATGTCGGCGCCATCGAGCTCGAGGACGCCCTGATGCTTCGTGCCGGGGATCAGCTCGTTGAGGCGATTGATCGAGCGCAGGAACGTGGTCTTTCCGCATCCAGACGGGCCGATGAGCGCGGTGATGCCGCGCGCCTCGATGTCGAGCTCCACGCCGTACAGCGCCTGCTTCGGGCCGTACCAGAACGAGAAGTCGCGCGCGCGAATCGATCCGAGCGGCGAACGCTGCGCCACGCTTCCATGCGTGTTGGCTGGCCGGGTTCCCACTGCCGCGACTCCCGTCATCCGAAACGTCCGGTGAGGTAGGCTTCCGTCCGCGGATCCTTTGGCGTCGTGAAGATCGTGTTCGTGGGTGCGGCCTCCACGAGCTCGCCCATCAGGAAGAACGCGGTGACGTCGGACACGCGCGCGGCCTGCTGCATGTTGTGCGTCACGATCACCACGGTCATCGTCTTCCGCAGCTCGTAGACGAGCTCCTCCACCTTCTGCGCGCTGATCGGGTCGAGCGACGCCGTCGGCTCGTCGAGCAGCAGCACCTCCGGACCGGTGGCCAGCGCGCGCGCGATGCAGAGTCGCTGCTGCTGGCCGCCGGAGAGCGTGAGCGCACTGTGGTGCAGGCGGTCCTTCACCTCGTCCCAGAGGGCGGCGCGCACGAGCGCGCGCTCGACGATCTCGGTCGTCCGGGACCGGGACGGCTTCTTCGGCAGCACCCGGAGACCGGCCGCGACGTTGTCCCGGATGGACATCGTCGGGAACGGGGTCGGCCGCTGGAAGACCATGCCGATGAACTTCCGCACCTCGATGGGGTTCACGCCAGCCGCGTAGATGTTGCGGCCGTCGAGCAGCACGCGCCCGGTCGCGCGCGCGAGCGGGATGGTCTCGTGCATACGGTTGAGACACCGGAGGAACGTGGACTTGCCGCATCCCGACGGGCCGATGATCGCCGTGACCTCGCGGTCCAATAGGTGTAGGCTTACGTCTCGGATTGCTGAGGACGCGCCGAAGTACGCCGTCAGGTTGTCCGCCTGGAGGCGCGGGCGTCCGCGAGCGGGCTGACGCCGCTCAGTCGTGAGCGCCGGCCGTGAATCGCGCTCGGGTTGCAAAGCGGGCAGCGACACTGATGACAAAGACGAGAGTGATGAGAACCAGCGCACCGGCCCAGGCCTGTGCGTGCCACTCGTCGTACGCGCTGATGGCGTACGTGAAGATCTGAAGCGGCAGCGCCGCGATCGGCTGATCGAGGTGCAACGACCAGAACTGGTTCCCGAAAGATGTAAAGAGCAATGGCGCCGTCTCGCCGGCGATACGAGCCACCGCCACGAGCACGCCCGTCACGATGCCCGCCGTGGCGGTGCGGAGCACCACCTGGATGGCCGTGCGCGCGCGCGAGTAGCCGAGCGCGAGCGCCGCCTCACGCAAGGATGTAGGCACCAGCCGCACCATCTCCTCGGTGGTACGCGTGACCATCGGCACCATCATGGCCGCGAGCGCCACGCCGCCGGCGAGCGCGGAGAAATGACCAAGCGGACTGACGAGGAACTCCCAGGCAAAGATGCCGATGACGATCGACGGAACGCCGTTGAGCACATCGGCAAGGAACCGGACGGCTGTTGCGAGCCGCGAGCCGCGAAAATCCGCCAGATAGAGGCCGGCCCCGATGCCGATGGGCAGGCCGATGCCACACGCGACCGCGATGAGGATCAGCGTCCCCACGATCGCGTTCGCCATGCCGCCCCCACCCTCGCCCGGTGGTTTGGGCATGTGCGTGAAGAAGTCCGACGATACCGCAGCCGCGCCCTGCTTCATGAGGTGGACCAGGATGAAGATCAGCGGCAATGTCGTTATCAGCGCGGCGATTGCGACGACGCCGGCCATGAATCCGTTCACGACGCGCCGCCGGAGGATCGTCCCCTGCGTGCGTGCGGCCACGGCGCGCTGGCGTCCGGTGGGGCCACTCGGCCGCGGAGGCGGAAGCTCCGGACGCGACGTCATCGTGCCCCCACGCCCGCGCGCTGACCGACGCGCCACACGAGCCAGCGCGCGACGCCGTTGACGATGAGCGTGATGACCAGCAGGACCAGGCCGACCGCCATGAGCGCGGACAGGTGCAGGTCGCCGGACGCCTCGCTGAACTCATTCGCGATGAGGGATGCCATCGTGTATCCCGGCGCGAACAGCGATGCGGAGATGGTGTGCGTGTTGCCGATCAGCATGGTCACGGCCATCGTCTCACCCAGCGCGCGTCCCAGCCCCAGGATGATCCCGCCGATGATGCCGCTGCGCGCGTACGGAACGACCGCTTTCTGGATCGTCTCCCACCGCGTGGCGCCCAGCGCGAGCGCGGCCTCGCGCTGCGACCGTGGGACGGCGAGGAGCACCTCGCGCGACACCGACGAGATGTACGGCAGCACCATGATCGCGAGGATCAGCGACGCCGCGAGCATGCTCGGTCCGTACGCCGGACCCTGGAAAAGCGGCAGCACTCCCAGGTGCAGCGTATCGCGCAGGAACGGCATCACGTGTACGCGCAGCAGCGGGACCAGGACGAAGATGCCCCACAGGCCGTATACCACGCTGGGAATGGCCGCGAGGAGATCGACGAGGAAACCCACCGGCTGCCGCAGCCAGCGCGGCGAATACTCCGACAGGAAGATCGCGACGCCGACGGCGAGCGGGGTCGCGAGCACGAGCGCCACGATGGACGTGACCAGCGTGCCGAAGATCGCGGGCGCGGCGCCGAAGTGTCCCTGCACCGGGTCCCATGCGCTGGTGGTGAGAAACCCGAAGCCGAAGGTCCTGAGCGCGGGCCATCCCGCGCGCGCGACCTCGAGAAACACGAGGCCGAGCAGTGCGGGCACGGCGAGGGCGAACGCCGTGATCGCGGCGACATACACGCGGTCACCGACGGAAGTGCCGACGATGCGCTCGCCAAGTGAAGGCGAGGCACCGCCGGCGTCTTCCACAGGCGCCGCGGTCGTGGCGACCGCGGTACGCTCGATCACGGCGTGGCGCCGCCTCCGATCGAGTCGATGCGCGCCGTCAGACGCTGCGCGAGCGTCGCCGGCAACGGCGCGTAGTCGAGCGACGCCGCCGACTGCTCACCCGTGCTGAATGCCCATTTCATGAAATCCTTGAGCTTCTTTGCCTTCGCGGCGTCTCCCTGATTCCGATAGACCAGCAGCCAGGTGAACGACGAGATCGGGTAGCTGTTCGCGCCGCCGGCGTTCACGATCGAGACGCGATAGTCCGTGTTCGCGGGAAGCTTCGCGATCGCTCCGTCGGCGGCGGCTGTGACCGACTCCACGGTCGGCTCCACGAACTTCCCCGCGGCATTCTGCACCGACGCGTACGCCATCTTGTTCTGCTTCGCGTACGCCAACTCGACATAGCCGATCGCGCCCGGCGTCTGCTTCACCTGGCCCGACACCGCCTCATTGCCTTTGGCGCCGATACCGACCGGCCACTGCAGCTCCTTGCCGCGTCCGGGCGCCTTCGCCCACGTGGGACTGACGGTCGCGAGATAGTCCGAGAAGATGAATGTGGTGCCGCTGCCCTCGGAGCGATGCACGACGAGAATGTCCGTCGCGGGCAGCTTCACGCCCGAATTCAGCGTCGCGATGCGCGTGTCGTTCCACTTCGTGATGCGGCCCAGGTAGATGTCGGCGATCACGGGCCCCGACAGCTTGAGAGGCGCCGTGAGGCCAGCGACGTTGTACGTGAGCACCACCGCGCCGAGCACCGTCGGGAAATGCATCACGGCACCGCCCTTCGCGTTCGTCATCTCGTCGTCTTTCATCGGGCTGTCCGACGCCCCGAAATCCACCGTCTGCTCGGACAGCTGCCGGATGCCGCCGCCGGAACCGATCGACTGGTAGTTGATCTTCACGCCGGTCGAGGTGGCGTAGTCGCTGAACCACTTCGAGTAGATCGGATACGGAAAGGTCGCACCCGCTCCGTTCAGGTCGACGCTCGAGGAGGTCTGTGCGACTGCGGTACCGCCCGCCGCGCCTTTCTGGTCACTTCCAGTGCACGCGGCGATCGCCGCGATCACGCCCACTCCGAGAACAACGCGCGTTGTCACGCTCACGAAAGGCTCCCTTGGGGTACGCGCGAAAGCTCGATCCCCAGCGAGATTCGTTCGTGACATTCATGTAACGGCCAGGTAACGAGCCCCACCCGCCCCTGTCCGCTCCAGCCCGCGTCGGCCACCCGCGCGCCCGTTGCGCGGGGCTCAGCAGTCAGCACAGCTTATGTGCGCCCGATCCCCGCGAACGATGACTGACGCTGTACGCACCACAATGGCCGCTCCTGCGCGCCGCCTCGCCGCGATCGACGTCGGATCGAACTCGATCCGGATGCTCGTGGCGGACGTGCATGCCGACGGCACGATCGGCGTCATAGACGAAATGAAGGCGCATCCACGCCTCGGCCGCGGTCTGGCGAAGAACGGCTCGCTGAGCACCGAGTCGATGGACCTTGCCGTCGACGCGCTGCAGCGCATGGCGCAACTGGCGAAGCAACACGGCGCCGAGCGCATCGAGGCGATCGCGACGAGCGCGGTGCGGGATGCACAGAACGCGGAGTTCTTCCTCGCGCGCGTGAAGCAGCACACGGGACTCAAGCTCCGCGTGGTGAGTGGAGAGGACGAGGCCCGCCTCTCGTTTCGCAGCGCACTGGCGCACTTCGAGCTCGGCGCCGGCCGCACGGTCATCATGGACATCGGGGGCGGCTCCGTGGAACTGGCGCTGTCCGCCGACGGCGTCGTGGACGGTCTGGTGTCGCTGCCACTCGGCGCGGTCCGTCTCACGGAGCGATATCTCGACGACAGCGACGGACTTCGGAAGCTGCGCCGTGCCGTGCGGAAAGCCGTGAAGCCCATCATGCCCAAGCGCGACTGGCGGGGCGCACGCGTCATCGGATCCGGCGGAACGTTCACGAACCTCGCGGGCATGCATCTCTGGCGTCAGGGGATGTTCACCGCGAAGTCCGTGCACGGCACGGTGATCTCGCGCGTGGACGTCGAACACCTGCTCGACTGGCTGGTGGACATGACGCCCGACGAACGCGCCGCCACGCCAGGGTTGAACGCGGACCGGGCCGACATCATCGTCGCCGGCGTCGCGGCGATCGCGGAGGTGCTCTCGCGTGTGGACGCGCGTGAGGTGGAAGTCTCGCGTTACGGCATCCGCGAAGGGCTCCTCCTCGAGGTCGCGCGTGTCACCCCGGTCGTCGCCGATCCGGGCGAAGCCCGTGAGCGCTCGATCCGTGAGCTGTGCGAGCGCTGCCGGTACGAGAAGAAGCATGCGCACGCGGTGCAGACGCTGTCATTGCGTCTGTTCGATGCGCTGGCCGAGCGACTCGAGCTCGACATCTCCGATCGTGCCGTGCTCGCGGACGCTGCGCTCACACACGACATCGGCTATCACATCAACTACGATCGACACCACAAGCACTCGTATCACCTGATCCTGCACGCCGACCTGCTCGGGCTCACGCCGGAGGAGCAGGTGCTCATCGCCAACATCGCCCGGTACCATCGCGGTGCGCCACCGAAGAAGAAACACCGGAACTTCAGCGCACTGGAGCGGCCGCTGCGGCGTCGCGTACGGGCGCTCGCTGCGATCCTGCGTGTCGCGGACGGGTTCGATCGCGGCCACGTCGGTGCCGTGGAGACGCTCAAGGTGCGCTGGCTGGATCGTGCGCTGCGTATCACCGCGGTGCCGAGCCGGGCGAACGCGAGCCTCCGGCTCGAGGCGTGGGGCGCCCATCGCAAGTCGGCGCTGCTCGCGGACGTTGTCGAGCGTCCGGTGGAGATCGTGGCACCCGACGGATCGGTGTTGACGTCCACACAGCTCGAAGATTCGAACTGATGTGTTACTCGGGCCAGAGGCCGCCGCCGACGCCGCCCTCGACGATTCCCCAGGAGTTGAGCAGTAGCATGGCGTGACTGGCGCGCTCGACGCCGGACGACGTGCGCTGCCGCCACGTTCCGTCCGGAAGCAGCTCCCACGCCTGGCGGTTGTCCGCGAGGTAGAGGTCGAGCAGGGCGCGCAGCCGCTCGTGCAATGCGGCCTTCTCCACCGGCGCCACCGCTTCCACGCGTCGATCGAAGTTGCGCGGCATCCAGTCGGCAGATCCGACGTAAAACTCCGGATCGCCACCATTCGCGAAGTGATAGAGACGCGAGTGTTCGAGGAAACGGCCGATGATGCTGACGACGCGGATGTTGTCGGAGAGCCCGGGAACGCCGGGCCGGAGGCAGCAGATGCCGCGCACGATCAGCGCGATACGCACGCCCTTCTGCGACGCGTCGTACAGCGCATCGATGATCGGCTGATCGACGAGCGCGTTCATCTTGGCGACGATGTGCGCCGACCGGCCGGCAGCTGCATGCGCCACCTCGCGTGAGATGAGCTCGATGAAACGCGCTCTCAGGTCCGCCGGCGCCACGAGCAGCTTGCGATACAGCAGGCTGCGTGAGTAGCCCGTGAGCGAGTTGAACAGGTCGCTGACGTCGGCGCCGATGCTGGGGCTGCACGTGAGCAACCCGACGTCCGTGTACTGGCGCGCGGTGCGCGAGTTGTAGTTCCCGGTGCCGAGGTGCACGTAACGCCGCACGCCGTCCGCTTCGCGACGAACGACGAGCGCCGTCTTCGCATGGATCTTGAGCGCGGCTGATCCGTACGCCACGTGGATGCCGTAGTCCTCGAGGCGGCGGGCCCACGTGATGTTGTTCGCCTCGTCGAACCGCGCTTTCAGCTCCACCAGCACGGCGACCTGCTTGCCCAGCTGTGCGGCGCGAATGAGGGAATCGACGATCGCGGTATCACCCGACGTGCGATACAACGTCATCTTGATGGCGAGGACGTTGTCGTCGTTCGCTGCCTCGTCGACGAACCGCTCGATGCTCGCGGAGAACGAATCGAACGGGTGATGCAGCAGGATATCACCATCGCGAATGATCTCGAAGATCGATCGCTCGGTATCGCGAAGCTCGGCCGGGACCGTCGCCTGGAAGGGCGGAGGCCTGAGTCGTGGCAGATCGACACCGCTCAAAGTCTGCAGGTCGCCAAGGTCGAGGAGCGGTCCCGCGTCGATGATATCCGGGTCGTGGAGCGGCATGGTACCGGGAACTTCCTCACGCAGCTCGTTGAGGAGCAGCTCGCGAACCACCATCGGCATCCCCGTCTCGACCTCGATGCGCACGACTTCACCGAAGCGGCGCTGGAACACCTGCTCCTCGATGACCGCGAGCAGGTCCTCGGGCTCCTCGGCGGTGGGGATCTCGAGATCGGAGTACCGCGTCAGCCGGAAGACGTGATAGCTCGTGACGTCGTATCCCGGAAAGAGCGCGCCGAGGTTGGCGCCGATCACCTGCTCGACTGGAACGAAGTGCATCTGTCGCCCACTCACGGGAACCCAGCGCGGAAGGCTCTTGGGGACCTTCACGCGCGCGGAATGCTCCAATCCCTGCACGGGATCGCGCAGTCGCACCGCCAGCGAGAGCGTCAGGTTCGAGATGTACGGGAACGGGTGACCCGGATCGAGCGCGAGGGGTGTGAGTACCGGAAAGACCTCGCGCTCGAAGTATTCATCGAGCGCGCTGAACTCCTTGGGCGACAGCGACTCGATGCCGACGAGCCGCACGTCCTGCTCGCCGAGCTCCTGCAACAGATCGGCGAGACACCCCTGCTGTGCATCGATCAGGCTGGCGACCTTCGCGCTGATCGCATCGAGCTGTTCCTGCGGGGTGAGTCCGTCGAACGACGGAAGCGTCACGCCGGCAGCGATCTGTCTCCGCAGCCCCGCGACGCGCACCATGAAGAACTCGTCGAGGTTGCTGGAGAAGATCGCGAGGAACTTCACCCGCTCGAGCAGTGGCGTGCGCGGATCGAGCGCTTCGTGCAGCACGCGCTCGTCGAAATCCAGCCAGCTCAGCTCGCGGTTGAAGTAATTCGACCGCGGTGGCTGTCTGCCGCGGCGCGGCGCACTGGCGCGCACCGCGCCCTCTCGCATGTTCGACATCTGTACAAGAGAAGGTCCGAGGTGTGGCCCACGGCCGCAATGGGGCTCGTATGTAACGAGCAGAGCGGTGGAGCGGTGGAATGGTGACAGTCTCTACCGCTCGCGCGAACCACCGCTCCACCGCTCTAGAAGGTCGCCTGCCAGTGCAGGAACAGTGTCTTGGTGGGGAAGCCGGTGACCGTGGTTTCGGCCTTCATCTCCTGATAATCGAGCGCCAGACTGGCGCGCGCGTTGACGTCCCAGATGAATCCAAGAACGACGTACGTGTTGTCAGGGATCGTGACCGCCGCTGGCAGGCCGGTGTTCCTGCTGTAGCTGTCGAATTTGTCGACGCGTCCGACGATGCTGAATGGACTCCGGTGTGCCGGATTCGCGATCTCCAGTGGACGCACGATCGCGAAGCCGGACACGAGGTTGCTGGTGCGATCGAGCACGGTCCGCGCGGGGGGAACGCCACTCTCGACCTGCTCTACGCGCTGCGAGAACTCCGCGCCGCCCTGCAGCCGCCGATCGCGGAGCCCGACGAATACACCGCGACGATCCTTCTGCAGGCCACCGCTGATGGAATTCGGTGGCGCGGCGAACGCGCTTCCCGCGGCGCCGACCTGATAGAACGGGGAGATGGTGAGGGTGCGAAGGAAGCTGGAATCATTCCCGAACGGCGTGAGCGAGACGCGCAGTCCGAAGTCCTTGAACCGATCGGTCTCGCCGGAGGAATAGTTCGAGCCGTTCGTGATCACCGCATACATCTCACCGTGACGCTTCGGAAGCGTCACGAGACTGCTCACGCCAACGTCCGCGGACGAGTAGAACCCGTTCAGTTCCTGCGCGGCACTGCCGAGCCATCGCGGCCAGAAGTTCTCGATGTGATCGACGATGACCGCCTGAATCATCCCGACGCGGCCGACGGCGCCCAGCCCGCTCACGCCGAGGAGATTCTTCGTGAAATCGTACTGGAAGTAGCCGTACTTGAGCCGCACGGTCCAGCCGCTGTAGTACGTGGAAGGCGACTGCTGGAAGATGTCCGTCGTGACGCGAATGCTGCCGCGTTCCCCGGCGGGCATGCGGAAGGTGAGGTACGCGCGACCGACATCGAAGCGGCTCGCCGGCAAGCCACCGCTAGCCGCTTTCGACGCGGGATCGGTGCGCCATTGGAAGTTGCCGAACAGCCACCCTGAGAAATCGATGGGCGGGACGGTGACGGTGTTCTGGGCGAGTGCGGGAACGGGGGAGAGGGCAAGCAGGGCAAGCAACAGCGAGGCTACGAGCGCGAGTCGGCGCATCAGCGAAGTCCTCGTGAATAGGCGATGGAGGATTGTAACGGCGGTGGCGGGACGCGCGTATCCTGTGACAGACCCGTGTCGGCCGAGCCACGACAGTGTCACGGACTGGTAACGTGTAACAGATGGGCGACGTTCGCGCCGCCCGCGTCAGAAATCGTTGTCGTACCCAGCGAACTTGAAGCGGCCGCCGACTTCGATGATGGTGCCGAAGAGGTGGAGGTCGCGCGGCTGGACGCCGTCGCGCAGATGCACGACGCATTTCCGCCAGAGCGCGAGCGTGCCCTCATGCTCGGCGGTGCCCGCGCAGGTATACGAGCGCAGGCGATAGTTCTCCGACCGGTTGAGCAGCTTGGTCAAGCCGCTTTCGCTGTTGGCGTGGAATAGCATCCACGCGATGTCCGGCGGCTGCCGGTACGGTGGCCTGGATAACCGCGAGCTCGGGAAGACGAAGTACGCGAATTCGGCGCGCGTCATCGCCAGCGAGTCCAGCGCCGCGCGGTTGTGCCGGCGTACGCCCGCGAAGAACCGCGCAACCAGAGAGTCGCGTGACGTCGGACCACCGAAGGCGGCCGGCGAGTCGAGGCCTGCACGGAACCGGCGCATGGCCTCGCCCGGCGGCAGGATGCTGTCGACGACGTAGCCGGGAGTGTGCTGTGGGACCTCTGGGGCGTCGCTGGCGTGACCACTGCACGACGCGCACATGAGAACGGCCATGATCGCGATCGCGACCATGGCCGTCCCGGGAAAACGCACTATTGCCGGTAGTACTTCGTCCATCCCTGCCACCACTTCGCGCCGCCAGGCGCCACGGCGCCGACGTATGCGGTGCCGGTGATCGTGTTGCCAGTCGAGGTCGCGCTCGCGGTCGCGGTCGCGAGCTTGCCGGTGAACGTGGCCATGCCGCCGCTCGACGCCGCGGAGCCACCGGCCGGTGTCCAGTCGAAGGCCGCGTCGGTCGTGGTCGCGGTGACGCTGGCCGGGAAGGCCGTGAAGATCGCGGTGGTGGCCGCACCGCTGGAGACGAGCGCGTTGCCGCCGGCGTCGAACGAATTCTGCACGTTGCTGCCATTGGCGCCCTGGAACATCGTCGGCGTCTCGACGAACAGGATGTTCTTCACCGCGAGGTCCGCTGTCGCGAGATCCGGCGTGGCCGTCGAGCCGGCCCGGGCATACGTCTCCGCGTCGCGCAGGCTGATGCCGGCGCGCGGATAGCGGGCGACGATCCCGTTGACGTAATAACCGCCAGTGCCGCGGCGTATCATCATGCCGATGCCGCCCGAGGAGCCCGACGTCGCCACGTCGTTCGTCCCGATGAGCGTGAAATTGGCGATCACGGGAATCGTATACGGCGTGGTGTTGAACGCGCTCGTGCAGCCGGTGCCCTGGCAGCCGTCGTTTTCGATCCCCTCCGGGTCTGCCGCAGAAGATCCAGCGCTTGCGCGCGGCGTGACCACCGTCGTGTTGAGGCTGATGAGGTACTGCAGGCGACCGATGTAGCCCTCGGACATGTCGAAGTTGTCGTCGCCGGCCTCGTACGAGACCATGTGGTCGCCTTCCACAGCGCCGCCGAAGAACTCGAACGAATCGTCGAGACCCGCGATCGCCTGAACGTACGACACCTTCGTGCCTCGGCCGACGGCGGCGAACGTGAAGGAGTTCAGCTCGTTGTTCGTCGTGGGCGCATAGCCGGCGAATTCGACGCGCACGTACTTGAGCTCCCCGCTGCTGTCGTTGTTATCATTGCCGCCGCTGTACAGCACCTCATAGTTGGTGCCCGATGCGGTGCCCGGCGCGCCGGTGCCCTCGACGGCGACCGGTGTTCCAGTGCGGTTGATGATGCCATTCCCCACGAGAATGAGACCGCCCCAATCGCCGGGTTTGCGCGAGCCGACTGTCTGCGACGACGTGAACACGATCGGCTTGTCCGCTGTGCCCACCGCCTGGATCTTGGCGCCCCGCAGGACAAAAAGCGATGAGCCCAGTGTGTTGAAGTCGCCTTGAATCGTGGTGCCGGGCTGAATGGTGAGCGTCGCGCCGTTCGCGACGTGGATGAAGCCCTTCAGTGTGTATGTCGTCTCCGCATAGAGCGTACGGCTGGCGGTGATGTCCTGGCTGATGTCGGCCGCGCCTGACGGGATCGGGGCCACGCCATTGCCGTCGTCGCCGCAGGCGACGATCGCGATGGTGCACAGCGCCACGGCGGCCAGCGATACGAATCGGGTACGAACGTTCATGACTTCCTCACTCGGAGGTGGAGGGGAGAAAGACCGGTGATCGCCACGCGCCTGCGGGCGACGACCAATGATCTCCCGGCCGTGTCCGAGCCGAATCACGCGCACGTCACGGCAGTGTCACGACGCCGCATGTCACGGCGCGCGTGGTCCCGCCGTTACGCGCCCGGTCCATGGCGCTCGCATCCGCCGTGACGGATTCCGGAAAGGTTGCTGCTCCCCAGCAGTACGAAACTCTTTCACTGGAGCAGCAGGATGACGCAAAGATCCGTCAGACTACACACGTTGCTGACCACGAGCGCCGTGCTTCTCGCCGCGTGCGAGACGGCGCACGTCCCGACGCAACCAGAGTTGGCCTCCGCCGTCGCGGGAACCGCGTCCGCGCGCAATGGCGGCGCCTTCGCTTTCACATCGTTGCTTGCATCAGCCGCGTGCAGCGTGAGCGGAGGCGACGCGGTGAATCCGTTCGTCCTTCCCGCCGGCTACGGCCAGACGATCATCGCCAGCGAGCCGTCGTTCGCCGACGCGATCGACATGAACACGCAGAACGAGACCGGTCCGGACCGCGGCCGATATCTCTATCGACCCACGGAAGGAAGCATCGGAGAAGTCTCCGTGACGGATCTCGAGACCGGAGTCACCAGGCGTCTCGCCTTCCGCCCGGACTGGGAGAGCTTCGACATGATCGCCTGGACGCCGTGGGGCACGCTGATCGTCGGCGAAGAAGCGAACGTTCAGTCGCGCAGGGACCCGGAATACCCCGGTGCCATCGGCGGACTGGTGTACGAGATCTTCTTCGCGCCAGGCGATCTCACCACCGCCGAACGCATCGTGGCCCGGCCCGCGCTTGGCTCCAAGGCGCAGGAAGGCAATCGCTTCGATCGCAACGGCAACCTCTACAGCATCAGCGAGTCGAACCCGGGATTCATCTACAAGTTCGTCCCGGACGTGAAGGGCGATCTCTCGAGCGGCCAGCTGTACGCGCTCAGGATCGTGAACGACCTCGGGGATCGCACGGGCGACGCCGAGTGGATCCCGCTCGATCGCGCTGCCGTCCAGGTGGACGCTCGCGACGCCGCGCTCGCAGCGGGTGCAACGGGCTACAACCGTCCCGAAGACGTCGAGATCGCAACGTCCAGCGGCAACAACCGTGGCGGCAGCAACGTGCTGTACGTCGCGGTCACCGGTCGCACTGTTCCAGTGGACAACCGCATCATCGCCGTCGATCTCCGCGAGCCCGATGGCGCCCGCGATCATGCGACCGCCTTCGTCTACGATTACGTGAAGTGGGGCGTGAACGCGACGACGGAGTTCGAGATGCCGGATAACCTCGCACTCGACCAGCAGGGCAACCTCTACATCGCAGAAGATCCGGGCGGATCATTCCCGTCGAAGCGGACGGGCGACGACATCTGGGCGGCCGCTCCGGGCAGCGGACCACACGCGCCTGCCTCGAGCGTGAGCCGGTTCGCCAGCCTCACGGACTGCGATGCCGAGCCGACCGGGATCTACTTCGATGTCACGTCGGATCGCCTGTTCGTGAACGTGCAGCATCGCGGCGGCGACCGTCTCGACAAGGCGGTCGCGATCGATCGACTGCCATAGCTGTCACCAAGAAAAGAGCCGCGGCACGCGCCGCGGCTCTTTTGCATTCGGGCAACGCGAGATCAGCGTTGCACCTGCACTCCCACCTGCAGCGTGCGCCCGTAGTTATATGCCTGGCGCATCACCGTGCCCTGACGCAGCTCGTATGGCGTGTCGAGCAGATTCTTTGCGTCCAATCGCGCCGTCACGCTTCCCCTCACGGGAACTCGAAGCGAGAAGTCGAGCACGTCGCGCGGCTGCTCGATCACGTCCGGCAATGGCAGCTCGCCAGCATTCGCGATGCGGCTCCCGACGCGATTGTACAGCACCGTGCCGCTGCCCTGATTGCCGAACACGTACGTCAGCCCCGCGTTGACGACGTATGGCGCCTGGCCGACCATGGCGCGCTGACTGTTGGTGGACGCGCCCTGCACGCCCTCGAGATGAATCTGGCTGTGCATGATGGTCGCCGACGCGAACGCCGAGAGGGGCATCAGCGCGTCCGCGATGAAGTCGAGCTGCTTGCGACCCTCGAGCTCGAGGCCGACGTTGTCGGCAGCTCTGGCGTTCACGAACGTGACGAAGCTGTTGCTGCTGGTCGAGCGGTACACGCGCTCGATGGGATCGTGGAAACGCTTCGCGAAGACGGCGGCGCTGAACACCTCGCCAGGTCGGGGATACCACTCGTAGCGGACATCCGCATTGTCGATCAGCGTGCGGATGAGATTCGGATTGCCGCTCACGTTCTCATCGCCAAGCACGTTCCGCGACATCACATTCGCCAGCTCCCGGTACTCCGGGCGCGCCAGCGTACGGGTCGCGGAGAATCGCAGGTTGACGTCCGGCGACGGACGGTAGGTCAGCGCCAGCGACGGCAGGACGTCGGTGAACATGCGGTCCGAACGCGAGCGCTCGCCCAGCGTACTGATTGCGTCGACGACGGGGTTCGAGAGCTCGACCCGTGCCCCGCCATTGAGGCTGAGGGTGTTCGATAGTGCCACGTCCGCCATCGCGTAGCCGGCGCTCGTGAAGTCGTCCGCTGAATACGAACCACCCTGCGCCAGCGAGCGCACGTGCAACACGCTGGAATCGGGCGCCGTGAATGTGCCGCCGAAGAGCTCTTCCGGCGACAGCGCGCGCGTGGCCTCCGTCATGATGGGTGCGAAAATGCCCAACGCCTCGGTATTGGCGTCGCGATGCGCGGCCCGCGCGAGCGCGCCGACCTTGACCATGACGGGCCGCGCGACCGACCCCACCTCGCGCCTGTAATTCGCTCGGACTTCACCGGCGTGCTCGCCGAGCGTCGAGAACGTCCGGACCGCGCCTTCTCCGATGCTGTTCAGCCACAGCCGCTGCTCGTTGTCACCAGGATTCCTGATCTCGTATACCAGCTCCGAGCGATCCGGCTGATTACGACTCACGCCTGATCCCGACACGCTCCAGTCGAACGCCTGGCGCCCCACGTCGTGCTGACCTTGCAGCTGCGCGCTCCACATCGAGCGCTCGACGTAGTCGAGCAGCGTGATCTCCGCCGGGATGGCCAGGTCCTCGAACGACCCGCGCTCCACCCGCGCATCGTTGTCCGCGGTGCGATTGTAGACGGCGTTGAACGAGACTCGGCTATTCGCGCTGAGCAGCGTTCCGGCGTCGAGCAGGCCGCCCCAGAGAACGGACTCACCGCTCGACCGCCCGAGAAAGCGGTTGTATTCGGTCTGCGACGTCGCGTCGTTCGGACGGGCGAGCGCGCGAAGCTGGTGCTCCTTCACATCCTGACTGTACGAGTATGTACCTGAGAGCAGATAGCCGATGCGACGGCCGAAAAGCTTGTCGTTGCCGCCGACGGACGCTTGCACGGACGCGTTCGGGTGACCCGTGCGGCTGCCTGGCCGCCACACGTTGCGCAGCGAATTGATCACCGCGTTCTGGCCCGTCTGGTCCACCGTGTTGAAGTTGGTCTGGCGCACCGTCGTGGGCATGTCCCGCGCGCCGCCGGCGAGCGCGAACGCCTCACCGCCGACACCGGGCGCGAAGAGCAAGCTGCGCGAGGTTCCCTCCGCGTGACCGATGCTGGCGGAATACGACACCTGGCGCTCGGCCGGGTAGCTGCGGGTCCTGATGTCCACCGACGCGCCGCTGAAGTCACCCGGAAGATCCGGCGTGAACGTCTTGCTCGTCGTGACGCTCTGCAGCAATCCCGCGGGGAAGAGATCGAACGGCACGACCTTACGTTCAGGCTCCGGGCTCGGCAGGCGCGCACCGTTCAACGAGGTGTTCGTGTACCGCTCACCCAGGCCGCGGACGAACACGTACCGACCGTCCTGGACGGTGACGCCACTGACCCGCTGCACCGCCTGGGCGGCGTTCGCGTCCGGGCTCTGCGACATCTGCTCGGACGTGACGGCATTGGTGATGCGATCGGAGTGCTTCTGGTCCTCGAGGGCCGACTCGACCGAGCCGCGATCTGCGGTCGCGCGCACGATCTGCGCGGCGACTCGCGCGACGACCGGCAAGACCTCGATCTCCTGCGTGAGGACGCCACCCGCTTCGAGTCGCAGGCCGGTCACCGTGCGCGCCTGATAGCCGAGTCGCCGAACCTGGATCGTCACGGTGCCGGCGGGAACGTTGGCGATGCTGAAGTCGCCCGACTCGCGGGTCATGACGCCGAACGTCGTGCCCACGATCTGGACCCCCGCATCGGCCACGGGTCGCTTGCTGTCCGCGTCGAGTATCCGGCCTGTTACACGCCCAACGGGTTGCTGAGCGGATGCCGCGCTGACTGTCACGGCGAGAGCGGAGATGATCGAGAGGAGTGTCAATGAACGCATCGTCGTGTGAACGAAAGGTTTGCGGGATGGCTGGAGATCGTTTCCAGCGCCATCAACGTCACACGAGCGCGTATCGAAACGCGCACCCCTGTGCTACGAACGCGTCACGAGCCGTCCGGGAGAAACACGGAGATGGCGGTTCCGCGGCCAGGCGTGCTCTCGGCGCCGACGCGGCCGCCGTGCGCCTCCACCAGGTGCTTCACGATGGCCAGCCCGAGGCCAGTGCCCCCGGCCGCGCGCGAACGCGCCGCGTCCACCCGATAGAAACGCTCGAAGATGCGGGGCAGGTGTTCGGCGGGGATGCCCGAGCCCGTATCACGCACGCCAACCACAACGCCGCCGTTGTCGCGCCGCGAGAACAGCGTGATCGTGCCCTTCGCGGTGTATCGGACCGCGTTCTCGACGAGGTTCACCAGCACCTGCCGCAGCGCCGTGGGATCGACGCGTACCACCGTTGCGTCGCGGTCGATCACGACCGCAATCCGGTTTCCGCGCTCTTCAGCCGCCCGTTGGTACGTGGCGACGATCTCGCTGACCGCCGTCGCGACGTCCACCGGCGACGGCGTCGGACGCCAGCCACCGGATTCGATGCGGGAGAGGTCCAGCAGATCGTCCACGAGACGCTGCATCCGCTCCGCATTGGCGCGAATCGTGTCCGCGAATTGCCGGTGCTGCGCGACGTCGGCGAGCTCCGCGCCCAGGGTCTCGGCGAAGCCGCGGATGGCGGTCAGCGGCGTCTTGAGCTCGTGCGAGACATTCGCCACAAAATCGCGGCGCACCGCCTCCAGCTTGCGCACGCTCGTGAGATCGAAGAGCGCCAGCACGGCGCCGCCGACGGCCAGCGGACGCGCGGTCACCGCCAGGATGCGACCCGCGATGTGTGTCTCCGCGCGTTCGGCCGCCGCGCCTGACAGTGCCTGGGCGATAGCGTCGTGCAGGACGCGATCGCGAGGCAGCAGGTCCACCGAGAAGGGAACCTCTACCGGCGCATCGAGCAGACGCCGCCCGCTCGCGTTGATGCGGATGACGCGCTTCTGGGCATCGACCGCCACGACACCCTCATCCAGCGACTCGATGAGCGCCTCCAGTAGATCGTCGTCGGCCTGGAGCGCATTCAGCCGGCTGGCGAGCTGCTCGGACATGCGCGACACCGCGACCGCGAGATCTCCGATCTCGCCCGGAGCCGACAGCGACGGTCGCCGCGAGAGGTCGCCCGCCGCGATCGCGCTGGTGACGTCGCGCAGCTCCTGCACCGGAGCCGTCACCTGCCGCGAAAACACGGCTGCGAGCGCGACCGCGACCAGCAGTGCGATCAGTCCTGAGATGAACACGTCGCCGCGCGCGCCGGCGACGATCTGGTGCAGCTCGGTCGTCCCGATCGACACGCGCGCCACCCGGCCCCGGCCAGAGGCGACCGCGACATACAGCTCTTCGTCGCCCTCGGAGGGGCTCACTCGCTTCGACGTCCCCATCCCCGAGCGCAACGCCTCGACGATCTCGGGACGTGAGCCGTGGTTCTGCAGCGCGACGAGCGCAGCTCCGTCAAACTCGCTGTCGCCGATCACGCTGCCGCCGGAGTCCACGAGCGTCACGCGATGGCCCAACGCGGCGCCGGCCGAATCCGCCAGCGCGTCCGAATCGGTGCGGCCTGACCACTGCCGCGCGATGAGACGCGCTTCGCGTCCCAGCTGCGTCGTCGTCAGCCGTTCGAGGCGGCCGCTGAGGCGCTGGTCGCTCAGGACCACGGCGAGGATCATGAGCACGCTCACGATCAGCACCGCGCCGAGCAGCAGCCGCTGCGCGAGCCTCACGCGGTCAGCGCTCGGCTGTCGCCGCTCGCCTCAGTCGATATCCGAATCCGCGCACCGTTTCGATCAGGTCGCCCGCGTCGCCGAGCTTCGCGCGCAGTCGCTGGACGTGCATATCGACGGTACGCGTCTGTATGTCTGGCGCCGATTCCCACACGCTCTCGAGAAGTTGTGCACGACTTTGCACACGCCCGCGCCGCGACGCCAGTGTCACGAGCAGCTTGTATTCGGTGGCGGTGAGGTCGATCGTCTGTCCGTCGAGCCGCACGACATGGGCGGCTTTGTCGATCTCGATGGGACCGATCGTGAGCAGATTGCCGCGTTCCGTGGCGACGGTGCGCGTGCGCCGCAGGATGTTCCGCACGCGCAGGACGAGCTCCTGGGGGCTGAACGGCTTCACGAGATAGTCGTCTGCGCCGAGCGACAGCCCCTTCACGCGATCGGGCTCGTCGCGCCGGGCGGTGAGCATCAATACCGGCGTCTCCGCGAGCGATTTGTCGCTGCGCATCTGCTCGAGCACCTCGAACCCCGAGAGCTCGGGCAACATGAGATCGAGGACCACCAGAGACGGCTGCTCTTCGCGTGCGGCCTGCAGTGCCTCGGTGCCCGTCGTCGCCGTGGAGATGCGGTATCCTGCGCGTGCCAGGTGATAGGTGACGAGCGCCAGGATGTCCGGCTCATCATCCACCACGAGAACCCGCTCCCCCGTCACGGGGGCTGCCTGTGCGGCTCGATCTGAAATGGGCTGCATGGCGAGGTTGCCGCTGAGCTGTCTCACGCGACGAGAAAGATGGTTACGAGCCGGAGCAATCGCAGCCGCCGCGTTGTTACGATCACGTAACGAGCGCACAGGGCACACCCTTTGCCCCCCTGCGGCGCGTGCCAAGTCCTTTCTCCGCCAAGTTCTACGCGCGGTTCCGCTCGCTAATCGTGTTATTGCTTGTGTGGCAGACCGCGACCGCGGGTGCCCAGGACATTTCGCTCAAGGACACCACCGGCAGCGTCCGCTGTGACGGCTTGACCGTGCGCGCGGTGGAAATCGAGACGCAGCGGCCCGAGTTCAAGGGACTCCTGGGCTGGTGGCGCAAGCTCGCGCACGGGATCGGCTTGCACCACGAAACGACGTCGCCGAAGCTGGTCCGGCGATTCGTGACGCTCGAGCCCGGGGAAGGATGCACGGAGTTCCGGCGCTCCGAGTCGGAGCGCATCCTGCGCGCGCAGCCGTTCCTCGCGGACGCCGACGTCGTGGCGAACCGGGTCGGCGACAGCGTCCTCGTGGATGTATCGACGGTGGACGAGATGCCTGTTGTCGCGGGGGGCCGGTTGCACGCCGGAGCGCTCGACGCGCTGAATCTGGGCACCATGAACTTCCTCGGCGCCGGCGCACACGTGGAAGGACGGTGGGAGCGCGGACGCGTGTATCGCAACGGTTACGGCATGCGGCTCGGCCACCAGCAGGTGTTCGGCAGGCCGTACGAGTTCATGTTCGACGGCATCCGCCACCCGATCGGCGAGCAGTACAGCGTGTCGCTGAGCCATCCGTTCTTCACGGATCTGCAGCGCGTCGCGTGGCATACCGGATACCGCACCAGCAAGGATTTCTCGCGTCTGCGCCGGCCCGATCGCACCGCGTTCGCAGAGCCGCTCAACCACACGGTGTGGAACGCGGGTGGCGTCGTGCGATTCGGCCCGCCGGGCAAGCTCGGTCTCCTCGGCGCGATGATCGTCGGTGAGCACCTGTTCCCGATGAACGAACTGTTCGAGGTCGATACCATCAGCGGCCTGCTCAGCCCCTCGTCGGACAGCATTCGCCTGTTCGAGCGGTATGACGCCACGCATCTCGCGTCCGTTCTCGGGCTGCGCGCGCTGACATTTTCGCGGATGCGTGCACTGGATGCGCTCGTCGCGGAGCAGGACATGGCCATTGGCACACAGATCGGGGCGATTCTCGGCACGCAGCCGCTCAGGGCTCCGCTGCTGCACCGCGGCTTCGCCTCCGTCGACGTGTATTCGGGACAGCGCACGCGCCACAGCTTCACCGGCGTTCGCGCCGAGGTGGAGTCGCGACTCGACCTCACGAAGCGCCAGTGGCGTCACCTCATCGCGAGCGGACGCGGCGCGTGGTACTACAAGTCGTCCGACCGGTGGACGTCGGAGGTGTCGCTGGAGGCGTCAGGCGGATGGCGCACGATCATGCCGTTCCAGCTGGAGCTCGGCGAGCGCGAAGGCGGGGTGTCGGGATACGCCCGGTCGCTCGAGGCGGGCGCGCAGCGCGTGGTGATGCGCGGAGAGCAGCGCGTGCATCTGGGCGAGTTCAGGCGCCGGGCGGCGCTGGGCGCGGCGGTGTTCACCGACGCGGGTCGCGTGTGGGCGGGCGACGCCCCCTATGGCGTGACGACCCCGATCCGCGCGAGCGTGGGCGTGGCGCTCCTGGCCGCCGTTCCCATCCAATCGCAGCGCACCATTCGCGCGGAGATCGCGTTTCCGACGGCGCGTGCGCTGGGAGCGCGACCGGAATTACGTTTCAGCATTCGCGAACCCGCGCACGGATTCTGGATCGATCCACCGAGAATCCGCTGGGCGCGTCTCTCACTGGTGCCAGAACAGATCTTCAGCTGGCCGTAACCACGGCATTTCCATTCGCTTCCTGACTCGTCGCGTCCCCCGGCCGGTGTTCGCGATCGTCTGCGTGTGTGCATCGATCGCGAGTTGCGAGAGCATCACTGAAGTCGTGGCGCACGACACGTTCGACGCCGCCCTCTCGGGAAGGTCGGTACGCCCGGACAGCATCACGACGAACGGTGGCGGCTCGTTCATCGCGATGCTGAGCTCCGATACGAGCATCATGACCTATCAGGTGGCGTATTCGCAGCTCTCGTCGGCGGCGACGCAGGTGCACCTCCACGGGCCCGCGGCGGACACCGTGGTCGCTGGTATCATCGTGGATCTCGCCGCGCTCCCGGCGGGCGGCAGCGGCACAATCGATCTGGGAACGTCCGGTTCGGCCGCCGGGAGCATCGATCTGGATCTGCCGGTGACGGGCGGCGTCAGCGGTGACTCACTGCGCAAGCTGATGATCCTGGGACTGCTCTACGTCGACGTGCACACCGTCAACCACAGCGGCGGCGAGCTGCGCGGCCAGCTGCGGCGCCAGTAGTCGCGGCTACTCCAGGGGGAGCCTCACGATGGCGACACAGCCGGGCGCATCATGGCGGTTTTCCAGCGCGATACTGCCGCGGTGCGCCTCCGCGATCTGACGCGAGAGCACCAGGCCGATTCCGGAGCCCTCGGGCTTTGTCGTGAAGAACGGCACGAACAGATTTGCCCCGCCGCTGATTCCCGGACCTTCGTCGAGGACATTGACCTCGAGCGTACCGTTGCGACGCTCCCATGAGACTGTGACGCCACCGTTCGTCTGGAGCGACGCATCCACCGCATTGCGAACGAGATTGATGAGCAGCTGATCGAGCTGGTCGCCGTCCGCGCGCACGGTGAGCGCGGGTCCGTTCTTCACGTGAACGGAGAGACGCGTCTCGAGCGCGGCCACGCGACGCACCCACGTGTCGACGTCGACGGGAGCCACCTGCGGCGTGGGGAGCCGCGCGAGCCGTGCGTACGACGACATGAAGCGCACGAGGGCTTCGGCGCGCCCCGCGATGACGTTCAGCCCGCGCTGCAGGTCCTCGTCGGCATCCGCAGGGCGCGGCTGGCGGTCGAGGATCGCCTGCAGACTCCCAGCGAGCGACTTGATGGGCGCGAGCGAGTTATTGATCTCGTGGCTGAGCACGCGCACGAGCCGCTGCCACGCCTTGAGCTCCTCTTCGCGCAGGGTCTTGCTGAGGTCCGCCAGCACCAGGAGCGTGTGCGGCCGTCCGTCCTGCCGGAAGATCTGGCGCCGCACCTCCCATCGGCCGCGCGCACCCGGCAGCGTCATGTCCATCGCCCGCGGCGTCTCGCCCGTGAGCGGCTCGACCAGCCCCAGCTGGTCCGCGGTGCGGCCAAGGAGGCGCTCCTGCGGCTGATCGAGCACTCGCGCGCCCGCGTTGTTCACGAGCCGCAGTCGCTGGTGCTCATCGAAGGCGTAGACCGCGACGTCGATCTCGGCCATCACCGTTCGCAGGAGCGTGGACGCTTCCATCGCCCCGAGTCGCTGCGAGCGCAGCGTCTCGCCGAGCACGTTGGCCTCGAGGAAGGCGAGACCGAGGGCGTCCTCGCGGTCTGCACCGCGCGCGCGTATGGAGTAGTCGCCTTCGCGCAGCGCGCCCAGCAGGTTCGAGAGTGTCTGCAGCGGGCGCACGACGCGCTCACGCACCAGCGCCGCGACGACGAGCCAGGTGCCGATCATGATCGCGCCCAGCGTCCACTGCACCTTGCCGCTGTAGTGACCGTAGATCAGCAGCGCCATCGCAATCGCTACGGCGGGCAGCCCGCCGAGCAGCGCGAGGCGGAAGAGCCTGCGTTCGTAGCTGGAACGACCCGAGGGTGAGGGCGATTCGCCGACGTCGAACTCGTCGCGTTTCGGTCTCAGTCCAGGGTCAGAGGCCATAGGCAGCGATACGACGATACAACGCGCTGCGCGAAAGGCCGAGAGCCTTCGCGGCCTGGCTCACGTTGCCGCCGTATCGGTCGAGCGCCTTGCGAATGAGCACCCGCTCCACGTCCTCGAGGGGTAGATCCTCCAGCTTGCTCGTGGCGGCCGACGGCGTCCGGAGCGCGAGATCCGCCGCGCGGACGGTGTCGCCGTGCGCCAGCAGGACCGCACGCTCGATGGAGTGTCCGAGCTCGCGGATGTTGCCCGGCCAGGGATGCTCGAGCAATTGCTGCATCGCGGAGCTGTCGAATCCCCGCAACGTCTTCCGGTAGCGCTGCGAATGCTGCCGCAGGAAATGCATCGCGAGCGGAGCGATGTCCTCACGGCGCTCCCGCAGCGGCGGCAGGTTGATCTCGATCGTGTTCAGTCGGAAGAGGAGGTCCTCACGGAACCGGCTCGCCGCGACCTCCTCGTTGAGGTTCACGTTGGTGGCGGACACGATCCGCACATCGACCTTGCGCGGCTTCGACGAGCCCACACGCTCCACCTCGCCCGTCTGCAGCACGCGCAGCAGCTTCGCCTGCTGAGAGAGAGCGAGGTTCCCCACCTCGTCGAGGAAGAGCGTGCCGCCGTCCGCGAGCTCGAAGCGTCCGACGCGATCCGTCTTGGCGTCGGTGAACGCGCCGCGCACGTGCCCGAACAGCTCGCTCTCGAACACGCCCTCCGAAAGCCCACCCATGTTCACGGCGATCAGCGAACGCTGCGTGCGCGGCGACACGGCGTGCAGCCACTGCGCGACCAGCTCCTTGCCGGTGCCGTGCTCCCCGCTGACCAGGACGTTGGCGTCCGACGGCCCGACGCGCTCCATCAGCTGCAGCACCGGACGCATCTTCGGCGACTCGGCGAGCAGGAGCGGAAGCCCGCCGCTCGCGGGGCGCAGCAGGCGGTTCTCCGTCTCGAGACGCTGCGCCCGGCGCAATGCGCGTCCGAGCTCGATCTGCGTCCGCAGCACCGAGAGGAGCCGCGAGTTGTCCCACGGCTTCTCGATGTAATCCCTGGCGCCGCGGCGCAGCGCGTCCACCGCACCGCCGACGCTCCCCCACGCGGTCATCACCACGATGGGCAGCGTGGGCTCCAGCACCTGCAGCTGATCCAGCAGCTCCAGCCCTTCGCGCCCCGAAGTGGTGTCGCGCGTGTAATTCATGTCGAGCAGCAGCGCGTCGAAGTCGCGCCGCTCGAGCGCGTGCAGGACGCCGGCGGGCGAATTCACCGCGTGCGTCTCGAACCCCTCGTTCTTGAGCAGCAGCCGGAGCGCTTCGATCACGTCCGGCTGATCGTCCGCGATCAGGACAGAGGCGGTGTCGGTGCTGACGGTGGCGTCGATCGTCGTGGGCGCTGTCATTCCGAGCGAGCCATGGCGAGCGCCTGCCCTCGAGCGCAGCGAAGGGAAGAATCTACCGTGAAGAATGCAGATCCTTCGCGGAGCCCGCACTGAGCGAAGCGAATGTGCTCAGGATGACAATTACTCATGTCGCAGCGCGCGCACCGGATCCACACGGGCGGCGCGCCGCGCAGGAACCCATGAGGCCAGGATGGCGATGCCACCCAGCACGGCGGCAACAGCGACGAACGTCGCCGCATCCGTCGGCGTCAGACCGAACAGCATACCCTGGAGCAGGCGCGACAACACGAGGGAGAGCGACATTCCGATCGCGACGCCAATCAGCGTCAGTCGCGTGGCTCGGCCGACGAAAAGCGAGACCACCTGCCGTCCGCGCGCGCCGAGCGCGATGCGGATGCCGATCTCACGCGTGCGCTGAATGACCGAGAACGCCATGACACCGTAGACACCGATCGACGCCAGGAGCAGCGCAAGCGCGCCAAAGCCAGCCAGGATCGCCACGCCGTTCATCCGATCGGCGAGCTTGAGCCGCTTGTATTCCGCCAGCGTTCGGAGGTTGAAGAGCGGAAGGTCGGGATCCATCGCGCGCAGCGTGCGGCGCAGGCCCTGCGCGAGCGCGGCCGGATCGGCACCCGTACGAGCCAGCACTGTCAGCATCTTCGTCTCCGGATGCTGCGGCTGCGCGAGGTAGATCACCGAGCGGCGCGATTCCGTCGGCCCGCCGAGCAGGACCTCGTGCGCGACACCGACGACCGTGAGCCACGGGCCGTCTTCGCCGCCCGCGCTCACCCGCTTGCCGATCGCGTCCTGGCCCGGCCAGAGCGTCCGCGCCAGCTCCTCGCCCACGATCGCGACGTCCGGCGCGCTGCGGTCATCGCCCGCCGTGAAGTCGCGTCCACGCACGATCGGGAGGTCGATCGTCGCGAAGTAGCCGGGACGGATGGTGGCCTGGAACACGGGCGTGCCGCGAGACTCGCGCGACTGCGACTGCCCTCCGGACCGAGCGCCCTCCACGACGACTTCGCCGCCCACGTACCGCTCACCCATCGGTGGCACGTCCGTGAACGACACGTGCGTCACGCCGGGCAGCGCCCGGGTACGATCGGTGAGCTGCTGCAGGAACGCGTTCGCCGCGACGTCGGAGTACCGCTGCAGGCCGAGATCGAACGAGACTCCCACCACCTGGGACGTCGCCTCGAACCCGACGTCCACGCTCCGGGCCTTGTACATGCTGCGCAGGAACAGCCCGGATGTCGTGAGCAGCACGAGCGACAGCGCCAGCTGCGTGATCACGAAGCCGCTCTGCAGCCGCGCGCGCCGCGGATCGCGTCCGCTGCCGCCGTCCTTCACCGCCGCCGCGATGTCACCGCGCGTGGCATCGAACGCAGGCACGAGACCGAACAGCACGGACGCCACCCCCGCGGCAGCGACGGTGAACGCGATCACGCCCCGGTCCGGTGTAAGGTCGAGCTGTAGGGGCAGGATGCCCGAGGATACCAGCCAGTCCGTGGAGAGATACGCGAGCAGCAGCCCGAGCGAGCCAGCGATCACGGCGAGCACGACGCTCTCGCTGAAGAGCTGCTGCACGAGACGCGAGCGACTGGCGCCGATGGAGAGACGGATCGCCACTTCACGCCGGCGCGACACCGCGCGCGCGAGCAGCAGATTGCTCACGTTCGCGCATGCGATGAGCAGCACCAGCCCCGTGACGACGCTCGCGAGCGCGGTGAGCGGAAGGATCTCGCGATCACTTCCCGCCGGCAAGCCTGACTTGGCGGAATAGGTGCGGGCGGTCATGTACTTGTGTCCCACCGTGTCCGCGGCTGCGATGCGGGCCGCGACGGTGACTGCGACCGCCTCCGCTTGTTCGCGCGTTTTCCCCGCGTGCAGGCGACCGACCGCTCGCAGCCACCACGAGTTGCGGTCCTGCAGCGACGAGGCGGTCGCAGCCCAGGCGATGCTCGCCTGGGCGACGGGCATGTACACGTCGCGGGGCAGCTCGAGGTCCGGTCCGTTGAATCCCTGGACCGTGACACCGACGACAGTCAGCGGCATGCCGTTCACCACCACTTGCTTGCCGACGATGTCGGGATCGCCGGCGTACCGGCGCTGCCACACACCGTAGCTCAGCACGACGACGTTTCGCGGGCTGCCGACGCTGTCCTCGCCGGCTGTGAATCCACGCCCCAGCGCGAATGGCGTCCGCAGGACCTGGAAGTAGTTGCCCGACACGATCTCACCGTGCACGCGCTCCGGCTCGATGGTCCCCCCCGACAGCGAGAACTGATTGAACGACGTCACCGAAAGATCCGCGACGTCACGCAGCCCGGCGCGATAGTCCAGGAAGTCCGGGTAGGACATGTTCGTCGGAAAGCGCGATGGCTGACGCGCCCCCGTCACGTAGATCAGCTGCTCCGACTGGTGCACGCCGGTGAGCGGCCGGATCAGCATCGCCTGGCCGAGCGTGAACAGCGCCGTGTTCGCGCCGATGCCGAGCGCGAGCGTCGCGACTGCCGCGACAGTGAAAGCCGGCGCGCGCCACAACTGGCGCGCCGCGTACCGCACATCCTGTCGCAGCGATTCCATCATTTGCCTTCACCCTCCAGCCAGCCGTCCTTCAGGTTGATGATCCGGCGACCGTACTTCGCATTCTCCTCGGAGTGCGTCACCTGCACGATCGTCGTGCCTTCCTTGTTGAGGAGTGTGAACAGCTCCATGATCTCGCGCGCCTGCGACGAGTGCAGGTTGCCTGTCGGCTCGTCAGCGAGGATCAGCCGCGGCTTGGCGATCATCGCCCGCGCGACCGCGACCAGCTGCTGCTGACCGCCCGAGAGCTGACGCGGGAAAAGGTCTTTCTTCGCGACCATCCCGAACCGGTCGAGTGCATCCGCGACGATCGCCTCGCGCTCCGATTTCTTCACGTTCCGGTACGACAGCGGGATGTCGAGGTTTTCCGCGACCGTGAGATCGTCGATCAGATGATACTGCTGGAACACGAAGCCGATGTGCTGCTTGTTCAAGGCGACGCGCTGCTTCGCGTTCAACCGGTGCACCGGCTCGCCGAGAAACCAGAACTCGCCGTTCCACTGGTGGTCGAGCATGCCGAGGATCGCCAGGAGCGTCGACTTGCCAGCCCCCGACGGGCCCATGATCGACATGAAATCGCCGGACTGGATGTCGAAGGTGATGCGACGCAGCACGTACATCTTGCCCGCGGGAGTCTCGAACACCTTCTCGAGATCGCGCAGGCTGACGAGCGGAACGCCGAGCGGCGGCTGCGCAACCGCGATTGGCGAGTCTTTGGATTTGAAGCTGAACATTGCCGCGTCCGGATAGAGGGTGATGCCCAGAAGTTATGCGTGTGCCCGCGCGAGCGAGGATGGAGAAGGGACCAGTGGCGCGTCGGTCATTCGTACCGCAGGGCCATGACCGGATCCACCCGCGTGGCTCGCAGCGCGGGAACGTAGCTCGCGACCAGCACGAGCAGGCCGAGCAGTGCGGACACGACGAACATCACGAGCGGATCCACCGGGCTGGCGCCGAACAACATCGATCGGAGCACTCGAAGCGCCGCGACGGATAGTCCGAGACCGACCGCCGTTCCGATCAGCGCGAGCCGGGCTCCCTCG
>Ga0066652_100000226_pt1 | contig 29374 bp, 31 predicted proteins | sample GraSoiAngelo_101_FD_71413 | JGI IMG/M metagenome (GOLD analysis project Ga0066652, IMG submission 71413) | Grasslands soil microbial communities from the Angelo Coastal Reserve, California, USA - 14_0903_02_30cm | ecosystem: Environmental > Terrestrial > Soil > Grasslands | place: USA... | reverse complement strand
TGGAGTGCTATGCGATTTGTAAAAGGAGAAAATCTTAGGGGCGAAAATGCGCCTGTTACCCGCAAAAGACACGCTGCTGCATTGGCAGACTAAGCAGTTACTGTTGTTGAAAAATGCATTTAGGTTTGTTGCCCCGGCGACAAACCTTTTTTCATTAATAAAACTTAGCTTGGTTGCCCAAATTTATCATCTTATGTCTTTTTTGAATGTGGAAATAAAAGCCAGGTGCAGCAACGCTGAATTTATACGCGATTATCTTCAGGTAAATAATACAGAATTGAAAGGCACGGATGAACAGACGGACACCTATTTCAATGTCCCCAATGGCCGACTCAAGCTGCGGGAAGGGAATATTGAGAATAACCTGATATTTTATGAAAGGGAAAACCAGGCGGGACCAAAGAATTCAAAATTTAATCTTGTCAAAATAGCTGATGCACGGGGTCTAAAGGAAGTGCTGACCAAATCGAACGGTATAAAAGTGGTGGTGAAGAAGAAACGGGAAATATATTATATCAAAAATGTGAAATTCCATATTGACGAGGTGCCGGGTCTCGGGTCCTTTGTCGAGATAGAGGCGGGAAATATTTTAGCGGATCTGGATGCGGAAAAACTCAAATCACAGTGTGATTTCTACATGAAAGAGCTGGGCATAAAACCAGAGGATCTCGTTGAAATTTCATACAGTGATATGTTGCTGATGGGAACAAAGTGATTTAACTTTATTGTATGGATCAGGAAATTAGAGAGCCCGTTGTGGCATATGGTAAAAAGAACTTCACGATAGAAGAATATCTTGAATACGAGAATGCTTCCGATGAAAAGCATGAGTACTATCGGGGCGAGATTTTTGCAATGCCGGGCGCCAAACTGGCTCACAATATTATTACTGTGAATCTGTTGACAAAATTAAAAGAAGTTTTAAAAGGAAAAGCCTGTAGCCCGTTTAATAGCGATCAGCGAATATTTATCCCGGCCAATTCACTTTTTACCTATCCTGATATTTCTATTGTATGTGGTGAAATACTTACAAGAAACAACGACGATTGGAATGTTCTAAATCCTTCAGTCATTATCGAAGTCCTTTCATCTTCAACAAAAAGTTACGACCGGGGAGATAAATTCAAATTGTACCGTGACATTCCTTCACTAAAAGAATATATCCTGGTGGATTCAGAATCGATAAGTGTTGAAGTCTTTCGCCTAAATGATAAAGATCATTGGGAACTGGAAGAATATAAAAAGGAAGAAGATATCTTACTTGTAAAAACAATGCAGCTGCCGATATCTCTGAAAGATATATACGAAAGCACAAAACTGTTGACCCGTGCTGGCGACGGGCGCAACAGCGTAGTTAACGGATAATCACCGCTCCGATTTTTTTTGTCAATTCAATCTCCATTTGCTTCAGATGCTCATGGGTGCGGTGTAGCATTTCAAGTTGTTCTGGTGCATGTTGCTTCTCCAGGTCGACCTGGTTTTCCAATAGCATTCTTTTTACCTTTCTTAGCTTAAGATAATTGATTGCTGAATCCACTTCTTCGTTTGTCCGGTCTTCATCCATTTTCAGGTAAGACATCAGCTCGTTTTCATTGTCCCTCGCCACGGTTCTTATGAAGTCTTCATAACTCTGTTCAAATAACTGCGTTTGGTAACCTGTTGACTGGCTGAACTCACGTCTCCAGTGATCACTTTCCTCGTACGGGAAATTCAGCAACGATACAGCCAGTGAACTGATCTTGTTGTCCGGATGATATATGAAGTAATTTTTATCCAATTGGGAATTGTGTTTCAATCCTTCTTTAAAAATATGGATGACCCGAAGAATATCTGCGTTATCGATCAGGCTTTCATCCACCATTTCTTCCAAAACATGGTCTGCAATGAGTTTGGATTCATCCCAGCGTTTCACTCCCAACTCCAGTAATATCCGGGCAACTTCCCGTTCCTGCAGTTCATCTTTGAACAGGAGGTTGAAAGTTGCTTCATCATAGTCACCGGCTTCAGCCCGCCTTGCATTTTCTTCGTGTAGTTTTGCTTCTTCGAAGGGCAGCTTTCTTTCCTGGGTTACAATCCGGTCGCGAATGAATTTATTGACCAACGCGTGCATACCGCTTTCATCGATCTTCAGGATCTCCGAACACTGTTTGATGTAGTCCTGTTGCCTGGTAAAATCTTCTGCTTTATTGATCTTTGAAATAGTCTCGGCAATCGAGTTCACCACTTCTGCTTTCCTGGTTGAATCGGTGCCTGCATCATTAAGCGCTACCTGCAACTGGAAAAGAATAAAGTCCTTTTTATTCTTCTGGATAAAATCTTTAAATGCAGCAGCGCCTACTTTATTTACGTAACTATCGGGGTCCTCGTTGTCAGGTATCAGCACCAGCTTTACATTCAGACCTTCTTCGAGCGCAAGGTCAAGGCCACGTAACGCGGCTTTTACCCCCGCCGCATCCCCGTCATAAATTATGGTGAGATTTCCCGTATATTTTTTGACAAGCCTTAACTGGTCTGGCGTCAGCGACGTTCCACCTGATGCTACCACATTTTCAATCCCTGCCTGGTGCAGAGAAATAACATCCGTATATCCCTCGACCAACAGGCACTCATCTGCCTTGTCTATAGCCTGTCTCGCGAAATAAGAGCCATAGAGGATCTTGCTTTTTATATAGATCTCATTTTCCGGGGTATTGATGTACTTAGGCGCTTTATCGTTTGTCTTTAATATGCGTGCTCCAAATCCCACCACCTTACCGCTTTGACTATGCACCGGGAAAATTACTCGCCCGCGGTAATTATCCATCAACTGGTCATTGCGGCTGATCACCAATCCCGTTTTCAACAATAACTCCGGGCTATATTGCCTGGCGACAGCCTCCTTTGTAAACGCATCTCTTTGTTCCGGCGAATAGCCCAACTGGAATCTCTCAATGATCTCCTCGCGAAATCCCCGTTCCTTCAGGTAACTAAGGCCGATATCCTGACCCTCTTCGGTTTCAAATAATGTTTTGGAAAAAAATTGCTGGGCAAAACTATTGATGATATAAAGGCTATCGGCCGATTGCTGCTGCTGTTTCTGTTCATCGGTGCGGAAAGTTTCCTCTATTTCGATCCCATATTTGCCGGCTAGCCACTTTAAAGCTTCGACGTAACTATACTTCTCCAGTTCCATCAAAAAGCTAATGGTATTGCCGCTTCGCCCGCAACCAAAACATTTGTAAATCTCTTTTGATGGAGATACCGTAAAAGAAGGGGTCTTTTCATTATGAAAGGGACAAAGGCCAAGATAGTTGGTACCTCTCTTTTTTAATTTTACGAAACCGCCGATCACATCAATGATGTCAAGGCGCCCAAGGATCTGCTGTATGGTTGTTTGAGAAATCAAGCCGGCTTTTGAGATTATTTCAGGTTGCAAATTATTGAATTGTAGCTCATAGCAATAAATGTTAACTAAAAAATGGTAGCTGAAGCCGATCAGCCTTGAAATCCACAGAAATTGAAGAGATATTCAGACAAATCTGCCACAATTCACATTGTTGGACAGGCGAGGATAAGGCAACGATTTGTCCATTTTCTTTGTCAGGTGAGACCAGTGAAAGAATTTAATAAATTAATGCAGCATTCATGTTACTGTCCGACTCTAGGGTAACAACCCTTTTCCTTAACTATTTTCTTATGAGAAAAAATTTCCTGCTTCTTCCATTTCTTGCGTGCCTCTTTTTTTCGTGTTTTGATTCAAAAAGGAATTTACCGAAGGAAACGACGGGATACGTTCCCATCTATGCGTCTGCTGAAACAGCAAAAACTATTAGCGCCGGCCCCGCTCGACCGACTGTACAGGGGGGTAAGATTTATACAACCGGAAACCTATTGTTCCAGGTAGAACAAGATTCAGGCATACATGTGATCAACTATTCGGATCCTGCGCATCCACAAAAGCTCGGTTTTATCCGCTCGGTCCTTTGCAAGGAGTTGTCAGTAAAAAACGGTTTTATTTATACGAATAACCTGAGCGATCTTGTCGTGATCGACATTAATAACATGAATAATGTACATGAAGTGAGCCGTGTTGCCTCCGTGTTTCCCGATCTGGCGGTACAGTATCCCCCAAGAACAAACAATTCCTGGGAAACTATTTATTTCGAGTGCCCGGATCCAAAGAAAGGCATCGTGATTGGCTGGCAACAAACAACTATTAAAAATCCTAAATGCTGGAGATAATGAAAACGGTCAAACATATAGTTGCTATAATTGTAATCCTGCTTGCATTTGGTAATTGTACAAAGGAATCGGCGGATTCGGCCGCCGCAAATGCCAGCGGAGCAGGTGGTTCAACTGCAAAGTTCACTCTTAGCGGAAACTATTTGTATGTGGTGGACAATACAAGCCTGAAGGCTTTCCAGGTTGCTGACCCGCAACATCCGGTGTACAAATCAAAAACAGAGGTCGGGATAAATATCGAAACGATCTTTCCGTATGAGGATAAACTATTCATCGGATCTTCATCTTCCATGTATATCTATTCACTCACTAACCCTGACCAGCCCCAGCGAATTGCTAAGGCAGACTACAATATTGTGCGCATGTCCTGCGACCCAGTTATTGCAAAAGACAGCGTCGCCTATGCCACCCTTCGGGCCACGGGTCGTTGCGGATGGGCCCAAAGCGCTTTGGTAGCCTATAATATTAAGAATATCGCTTCACCGGTTCAGGTTAGCACAACTGCAGTTAGTTCACCGTTTGGCCTCGGCATGAAGGACAATGCGCTTTACGTATGCCAGGCAAATTTGGGCATGTTTGTGTACAATATCACCAATCGCTATAATCCTGTATATGCAAGAACCATTTCAGGAGACACATTTTATGACGTGATCCCGTATGGTAATATCCTGATCGCGCAGATAGAAGGCGGGCTAGCACTTTATGATATCGGAACAAATCCATTGCAACCTGTATTTATTTCAAAAATCCTCCAGTAATGCCAGGACTGTTTCGCATTCTTTTTTCAACAATCCTGTTGTTGTTTGGAGGTATCATGCAATCGAACGGACAGGATACTAAAATTGCACCCATCTCGCACCCGTTTACTTTGCGAATAAACCCGCTTTCTGCCCTTGAACCTGATGGAAACCTGATGGCGGGGCTGGGTTATCAACTGCATAAACGCTGGGCAGTAACAATGGACCCGGGCTATATTTTTTTTAGCGCTTACGCGAAAGCTGCAAATATTGTATCTCTGTCAGGAATCAAAATAAGAAGTGATATTCGTTACCTGTTCGATCGCTCCCGGCCCGGAAAATTCAGTTCGTTCATAGGTCCCGAGTTTCATTACAAGTATGTAACATCTACCAAAGAAGATGATTTCGGCATTAACTGTCTTGGAGGCCAATGCGCCTATAATGAGCGGGCGGAATATAAAGAGATAAAAGAAGAAGCAGGAGTTTCTCTAAAGATTGGTACGCTGGTCACTTTAAAAAGCCGGTGGGAACTTGAATTGTACGGTGGCCTTGGCATAAAATTCCTGACATTTCAATTGCGGGATATTCCTCCAGGCGGTTCTTTTCTGCATGCGCCCGATACCGACTTAATTTCAAATAATAACCATCATTCGCCACAATTGCTTGTGCCGGCCGGCATCAAGTTTATTTTCCGGCTTTAAGACCTTACCTGCATCAATTGTTTTCAATAATTTTTACGATCGACCCTGAGGAAAATTACTATTAAGGAAAACATTTTTGAGCCCCCGGCTAAACCTCAGCTATTAATTAATGTCTCAGCACAAACCACTTTTTATATGAAAATGTACCAATTCCTGACCGGACTGCTTACCTGCCTGTTGTTTGCGGCAAATACACAGGCTCAAAGTCAACCCGGTATCGACTCTACCGGTTTACCCGGGGATAATTTCAGCCTTCAGGGAGCCCTGGCAATGTTTCAAAAAGCCACCTCACCCGAAGAGTTTGAGAAAATGCTGAATTCTGCAGACAATCACGTGAATAATCTTGACCTCAATGACGACGGTGATATTGACTATATCCGTGTTGTGGACAATACCGACAAGGAGGCTCATGCCTTTGTATTGCAAGCCGTAATTTCAGAAAATGAAAGCCAGGATATTGCCAGCATAGAACTGGAAAAAACAGGCGATACCACGGCCATCCTCCAAATTGTAGGTGATGAAGATATTTATGGCGAAGAGGTGATTGTAGAACCAGGTGAAGTCAACGACGATGATGCGGCATTCTTAAATAACAGTCTTGATAATCATATCGCGCATGGCCCGAACGTAGCAGTTGGATATGCAGCGCCGCGAATATTGGTAAACGTATGGTTGTGGCCTTCTGTCCGGTTTGTGTACACACCGGTTTACAGGCCCTGGATATCCCCATGGAGATGGCATCATTATCCGGGATGGTGGAGACCCTGGAGACCGTTTGCATGGCATGTATGGCATCCTTTCCATAGACCTTACTATACGCATTGCGCAATAGTACACACTCACACTGTTGCGCATGCCCATAGAATCTATACACCAATAAGGGTCTCTTCGGTATCGGTAAGAACGCGCCATGCAGCCGTGGTTGGCAGCTATAGAGTGACAAGGGCCAAAGCCAGCGTTACAAGTTCTCGCGGTCATGGAGCCACCCGGACAAGGACTACTGTTACGGGTCCGAGAGGCGGTTCAAGAACAAAGACAACAATCAGAAGACATTAATACTTTGTTATAAAAAACGACAAAGGCCCTCGCATGAGGGTCTTTTTTATTCAGGTAGGATGTGCCAAAAAAATTCTGGCGTTCCCAAAAAAGAGTTTTAATTTACATATACCATCTCAGTACCCGGGAACAAGTTCTTAACAACATTGCTTCATTTTTAAATTTTAATCCCATGGTTCAGGTAGAAACCGCACAACTCATCTCAGAGTGCGAGGCCTGGAGACAAACGCTTCGCGAATACCGCGACGAGTTCACCCAGGACAAAACAAAACTTCAACAAGCAGCCAGCCGAGCACTCTCCAAAGACCAGTTACAAGAAGTCGAACATCTCCACAACCAGTTTCACATTCAGCTTATCAACATTCACGATCTAAAACAAGCGATCAAAAATCATGATCGTAGGATCGGCTTTGAAATGCGCGAACAAAACGGCCTGAATGAAGAAACAGTAGTTGATCACGAAAACCTGTTTACTCAATATCAAAGCCTGGAGCATACCCTGCAGGACATCAGGGAAGAATTCAACAATTTTTTAGCCCGGGCCAATAACTAATACGGCCGGGAAAATCCTTTGTTTATTCATGTGCCGCCAGGCGCATGAACCGTTGTCCACTCATCCATTAAATTCTGACAACACTATTATCTCATTTTTAAAACTTTCTTGCCATGCCCGAATTTGATACCTCACATGTCAAAAATATTGTCTTACTGGGCCACGCTGGCTCAGGTAAGACAACCTTAGCGGAGTGCATGCTATACGAAGCAGGATTGATCACTCGCCGGGGTACAATAGCCGACAGAAATACAACAGGAGATTACCACGAACTTGAACAGGAACGTGGTAATTCCATTTTTAGCAAGCTCCTTCACGCGAAATGGCGAGGGTATAAGATCAATATTATAGATACGCCAGGTTATGACGATTTCGTGGGTGAAGTGATCTCTGCCTTGCGTGTTGCGGATACCGGAGTAATGTTGTTGAACGCTGTGATGGGAGTAGAAGTAGGTACGGATATAATCTGGGATTATACAGAGAAATTCAAAACTCCTATGATTTTCGCCGTTAATAAACTCGATGATGATAATGCCGATTTCGAGAAAACAGTGCGTCAGGCCAAGGGGCATTTCGGGAACAAAGTTGTGGTCGTCCAGTATCCCAACCAGGTCGGTGCCGGCTTTCACGAGATCGTTGATGTGCTGCGAATGACAATGTATAAATTTAAAGATAACGGCGGCAAGCCTGAGAAACTACCGATCCCGGACGACCAGAAAGCAAGAGCCGAGGAACTCCATAAAGAGTTGATCGAAGCTATTGCCAGCAATGACGAAAGTTTAATGGAAAAATATTTTGATAAAGGCGAATTGGACGAAGATGAAATGAAGACAGGCTTAAAGAAGGCTATGATCAACCATGACCTGTTTCCCCTGTTCTGTTTATCGGGCGAAAGAAATATGGGTAGCGGCAGGCTGATGGGCTTTATTGATAATGTCTGTCCCAGCGCCAATGAAATGCCACCGCAAACGACGAAAAGCGGAGATAAACTTAATTGTGACGCCAATGGTCCTGCCTGCATTTTTGTTTATAAAACAATAAGTGAACCCCATGTCGGTGAATTGTCATTCTTCAAGGTCTATTCCGGCACGATCAGGAGCGGGATGGAACTGGAAAACGAAACAACGGGGGTAACTGAAAAGATCAGCCAGTTGTTTATGGTCGAAGGTAATAAACGCTCTCCTGTGAATGAATTGGTGGCAGGCGATATCGGGGCTACTTTGAAATTAAAAAATACACACGTCAATAATACATTGCATACCCGTGGCAAGAACTATGAGTTAAAACCGATCGAATTCCCGCCACCCAATATGACTATGGCTATAGAAACGCTGAAGAAAGGGGAGGAGGAAAAATTATCGCTGGCGCTGCACCAGTTGCGGGAGGAGGATGCGACTTTACTGGTAGAGGTATCCCAGGAATTGAAGCAAACGCTTATCCATTGCCAGGGAGATATGCACCTGGCTGTCGCCAAATGGAAGATCGAGCATAGTCATAAGTTGGAAGTGAAATTTGTAAAACCAAAGATTGCTTACCGTGAAACCATTCGTAAAATGGCCGATGCCAATTACCGGCATAAAAAGCAAAGCGGTGGCGCTGGCCAATTCGGTGAAGTCTTTTTGCGAATAGAACCCTGGTATGAAGGAATGCCAGAGCCAAAAGATCTTACCGTTAGAGGAAGAGATGTGCACAACCTGGACTGGGGCGGTAAACTTGTTTTCTACAATTGTATTGTTGGTGGCGCCATTGACGCAAGATTTTTACCCTCGATAATGAAGGGGGTGATGGAAAAAATGCAAAATGGGCCGCTGACCGGTTCTTATGCCCGTGACATCCGTGTATGTGTATACGATGGCAAGATGCACCCGGTCGACAGCAACGATATCTCTTTCAAGATCGCCGGATTACAGGCGTTTCGCAGCGCTTTCCAGCAGGCAGATCCCCAGATCCTTGAACCGGTCTATCACGTAGAGGTTTTATGCCCCGACGATCTTACAGGTGCGGTTATGGGTGACCTGCAAAGCCGCCGCGCTATCGTAGAGGGTATAGACAGCGAAGGGCATTTTCAAAAAGTGATAGCCAAGGTTCCCTTAGCTGAAATGAATGGTTATTCATCTTCCCTGCGATCCATTACACAGGGAAGGGCCAAGTTCAAAATGCATTTCCTGGGATATGAAGCTGTGCCGTTCGAGCTACAACGAAAACTTATTGACGATTATAGTAAAACCGCAAAAGAAGAATACGCATAAGTTAACCCCAAACCAATTGCAAATAAGAAGCTTCGGTGTTGCCGGAGCTTTTTTATTTGAACGGTGTTATGGCCATAACGTTTGCGTTAACAACGGATCAGCCGGTCTCTTTTACATTTTTGGGATGTTTGAAGGTATGCTATAAATTTAGGCCTTAATATCAGTCAAAACAATGTTCCGAATATGCAATTCAGGTTATTAATAACAGCCTTATTTATTGGGCCATTATCATTTGGGCAAACAACCAAATATGTAAAAATCCCGGGAACCAAATGCAGCCTGGTCCCACCTGCTGGGTTTGTGGCGGCTACGAATTTTAGCGGTTTTCAAGAACCTGAAACCGGATCTTCTATAATTATCAATCAGCTGCCAGCACCTTACCAGACAGTCGTGGATGGTTTTACCGCCGAAGCTTTAAAAGCACGAGGTATGACGCTTGTTAGTAAACAGGCAATAGATTTTAACAAGTCGAAAGCCACTTTGATAAACTTAACACAAGCAGCGAACGGAGCTAATTACCTAAAACAAATCCTGGTATTTGGCGACTCTAAGGAAACCGTGTTGGTAAATGGCATTTATCCCGAATCGGCCAGAATTAACGAAGCGAAAATAAAAGAGGCGTTGCTTTCGACAGTATATGATCCCGCTCAGGACGATGATCTAGCAGCGGCGGCAGCATTTTCGATAGACACAAGAAATACAGAATTTAAAATAGTAAAGTTCATCTCAGGAAGCCTGTTATATTCTACTGACGGGCAAATACCAACCGAGAAGCCGACGTTGATCGTCGGTGGTTCGACGGGTAAGGTTGCTGCCGGTCAGCAAAAACAGTATGCAGAAGATAGGATTAAAAAACTACCGAGAGGAGAATTCAATTTGATCAAAGAGGTAAAGGAAGTCACGATTGACAATTTAAAAGGGTATGAAATAGTGGCTGAAGGCAAAAGCAAAGACGATAAAACCGAACTTGTCTACCAGGTCATGCTTTTTAATGATAAAGGCGAATACTATATAATTCTTGGACAGGCAAAAGAAGACCGCGAAAAAAACCTGGCTACGTACAGGAGCATAGCAGGGACCTTTAAACGTAAATAGAATAAATAAGGCTGACAAAGAATGAGTCACGCCGTAGTGCCTACTGGCTTTGTTTATTCACTCCGTCTTCGAATTTCCCAATTCATACTTCATCCATTTTATAAGAAGATGTCCAGGCAAGAACTTTGACCTCAAAACCTTTTTTATGAAAAATGTTCTCCTTTCCTATTCCTCAAAACGAACTGGAAAGGCAACATTCCCAAACCTATAAGGTCTGAAAGACCTTATAGGTTTGGGATTTTTTTCATTATGGCCTCCAGGCCATTTACGATGCCTTCGAAGTACTGCCCTTTTTTGAAGTAGGGAATGAAAGCCTCATCAATAATTTTCTTCGTTTCATTGTCGGTTAGAATATTCCTGATCCCGTATCCAGTCTCGATCCGCATAAATCGGTAGCCTTTGGACAACCCGATCGTTACACCGTTGTTCTTTTCTTTTTGCCCCACGCCCCAGTCATTGGCAATCCGGTAAACATAGTTTTCAAATTTATCGCGGCTGATCATTGAGGTATCGATCGTAATCAACGCTATTTGTACCGTTGTTTTCTTCTCATAGGCCTTTATCATCGAATCCAGGTATTTTTCCTGATTAGCTGAAAGGATACGTTCAAAATCATTGACAACACCAACCGGCTTGGGCAGACTGGCTTTCCCATGCTTTTGGGCTATGAGAGTACTTGAAAAAAAGGAGATAAATAATAATAGAGCAGCAGCCCGTTTCAATAAACGCATGATCGTTTATTTACTGTCAAAACTGACACATTCTTTTAATTCTTTTTCCGTGTAGGCCACTTTATATTGTTTTAATACTTCGTCGGGCACACCATTCCAACGAGTGGCTTTGTTACCCAGGTAACCAATATCCTTTCCGCCAATCTCCGAAGTATAGAAACCTGTGGCAGTCAGGTTGCGCATCAGGTTGAAAAAGTTGACTCCCGGTTGCATGCCAGGTGTTACTATTCCTTTTTTGATAGTATTGCCTTTTTGGTCTTTATAGCTGATTTCCGGGTAGGCAATTTCATCAACGATTTTCAATTGTTCAGTTTCACTGCAATCTTTAAAAGGTTTTTCAACACGCTTGAGGCATTGCATGTCAAGCCAACGAAGTCCGCCCCGCATCGGCACCTGGTGCTGCGGCATGTCTTTTACAATAAACTCGATGAACTCCGGCACCCCGGCATCCGAAGCGCTTCCACTTACTTCATCCTTCGGAATAATAATGTCAGCGAGGATAGTTATAGTTGCCATCTCGTGATCGGTAAAGAACTTTTCCTGAGCCAATAATTCTTTCTCATATTTCAGTTCATCCGGATTGCGGTCGAGATCAAATTTCGGTTCACCTGCAGTTTCTCCGGTTTTCTTTTTCTGATCTTCGGTCTTACAACCGGCGATAACCGCAGGAGCGGCGATGGCGCCGGTAGCGATCAGTTTCAGTGATTTTCTTCTGTCCATGTGATTAAATTCGAATTTAATAAAATAGAAATTCGAAATCTTATTCGATTTTCATGTTTCCTCGTTTCGGATTTCGTGTTTTTATTTTAGATTTCCTTTTTTCAGTTCATCAACAATATAATCGCAGGCTCTCCAGCTCAATGCCAGGATAGTCCAGGTAATATTTTTATCTGCCTGTGAAACAAACTGGCCACCATCTACACAAAACAGGTTTTTGCAATCATGCGCCTGGCTCCATTTATTCAATGCGGATCGTTTGGGATCGCTGCCCATCCTTACTGTTCCGGCTTCATGAATGATCTCTCCCGGCCTTGACAAACCATAGTTGTTTTTTTCATCGTCATCTCCACCCCAGGTAATAACAGCGCCCATATTATGCATGACCTCTTTGAACGTTTCCTTCATATGCTTCGCCTGTTTTATTTCATGTTCACTCCATTTGACATTGAAACGTAAAACAGGAATACCGAATTTATCTACAACATTGGGGTCTATTTCGCAATAGTTGGATTCAACAGGAATGGCTTCTCCGCGGCCAGCCATACCAACACCGCATCCATAGAAGAAACGGTAATCTTCTTTCAACGATTTTCCGTATCCACCGGGGCGTTTTTCTGTTCCTTTTACAACATATTTGCCGTTTAGATTTTCAATTCCCCAGCTAAAACCGTAAGAAGGCTGTCCCTGCCCGCCCCAATATTCGATATGATATCCTCTCGGGAAGTCCAGTTTTTTATTGTCAAGCCACCAGGGTGAGTACACGTGCATGCCACCTACACCATCTTCGTTATAACGCTTGCGGTCGAAGAGCTGTGGCAGTATCCCACCTACCGCAGCACCAGTTGAATCGTGTAAATATTTTCCAACTACATTGCTGCTATTAGCCAGGCCATTGGGGTGTCTCGGTGATTTGGAATTGAGTAATAGTCGTGCCGATTCACAAGTACTGGCTGCCAGTATTACCACCTTACCACTAACCTGGTATTCCATCATATCGTCTTTATTGATATAGGACACACCGGTGGCCAATCCTTCAGTGTTGGTTAAAACCTCTCTTACCATTGCATTCGGTATAATGTCCACCCGGTTTGTTTTGAGCGCCGGGTAGATCAACACATTGGGAGAAGAAAAATCTGCCTTGAATAAACTACAGTTGCGGTTGCATTGACCGCAGAACTGGCAGGCCACTCTTTCATTGTTACCAGGCAATGCCTGCGTCAAAATGGAAAGACGCGACGGAATAACTTTTACGCCGGCCTGCGTGGCTGCATTTTTTATAAAAATTTCGTGGAGTCGTGGCTTCGGGGGAGGAAGGAAAAATCCATCAGGATCGTTTTCCAGTCCTTCGTTTGTACCAAAAACGCCAATCAATTTGTCTACTTTATCATAATAGGGCTTTACGTCTTCATAACCGATAGGCCAGTCGTCTCCAAGACCATCAATGCTTCTTCTCTTAAAATCTTTCGGACCAAATCGCAAGGATATTCTTCCCCAGTGATTCGTTCTTCCTCCGAGCATCCTGGCCCGCCACCAATCCCACTGGGTACCTTCGGCTTTGGTAAAGGGTTCTCCATCGAGACTCCAGCCACCATAACATGCATCGAAATCTCCAAAAGGACGAGTCTTGGTGCTGGCTCCCCTGCGTGGGGAATCCCAGGGGTTTTTTAATTGGGTAACGTTCTTTTGCGGATCGTACATATAACCCGCTTCAAGGATGCAAACATTCAAGCCGGCATTTGCCAGGGTATAGGCGGCCATTCCTCCGCCCGCACCTGATCCTACTATTACCGCATCATAAGTCTTAGGTTGTTTTTTTATCTGGAATTTTCCCATATAACAGGCAATTATTGATTGAATTACCGGAACAATTTACGTAATCATTTTTTTTACAGAAGAATTTTTATAAACGCTTCTTTAAACGGTCATATTGAAAGTATATTTATTGATAATTTTTATGAATGAAGAAGCTAACCATGGCTGTTGTTTTAATAACTTCTTTTTCTGGGCAGGCGCAAGTAATCGATTACAATGCATATCCCGTCTATTCCGGGAGTGATCTCGGTCTTGTTTATTCCAGCCGGCAATCTGCATTCCGTATCTGGTCGCCGCCTGCAGACAATGCACAGCTGCTAATTTATAAAGAGGCGCTGACGGATACTGCTTCGCAGGTTGTTCAAATGAAAAAAAACGCGAATGGAACGTGGACCGCTATTTTGCCCGGTGACCAAAAAGGAAAATTCTATGCTTTCAGGGTCCACATCAACGGTCAATGGTCGAAAGCTGTTCCCGACCCCTATGTAAAGGCGGTCGGTGTCAATGGAAAAAAGGGAATGATCATCGACCTAAAACAAACCGATCCAGTAGGTTGGGAAAACGATAAAAGCCCCGCATTTCATTCTCCTACTGATGCAATTATTTATGAAATACATGTACGCGACGCCAGCATTGCTTCCAATTCCGGGATTAAAAACAAAGGAAAATTCATTGGGCTTGCTGAACCGGGAACCAAAAATCCCGATGGCCTGTCAACCGGCCTCGATCACCTTAAAGAATTGGGAGTAACCCATATCCATCTTCTTCCTTCTTACGATTTTTATTCGATCAATGAAACTAAACTGAATTCACCGCAATATAACTGGGGATATGAACCACTCAACTATAATGTTCCTGAAGGATCTTATTGTACAGATCCATATAACGGTGTATCGCGGATCAGGGAATTCAAACAGCTTGTGAAGACGCTGCATGCAAACGGGTTAAGGGTGGTCATGGACGTTGTATACAATCACACCATGCTTACGGAAAATTCTTATTTCAATCAACTGGTTCCCGGGTATTATTACAGGCAAACCAGGGAAGGTAAATTTTCCAATGCCACAGCCTGCGGCAATGAAACGGCAAGCGAAAGGGCCATGATGAGGAAATTCATGCTTGAATCTGTAAAATACTGGGTACAGGAATATCATATCGATGGTTTCCGATTCGACCTGATGGGAGTGCATGATATCGTTACTATGAACCTAATTTCGAAGGAACTGCATAAGATAAAGCCGGATATTTTACTATATGGCGAAGGCTGGACAGCAGGTTCCTGTCCTTTGCCCGATTCGGTGCGTGCATTAAAAGTCAATGCATCGAAGCTCGACCGCATTGCGGTATTCAGCGATGATATACGGGATGGAATAAAAGGCAGCGTGTTCAGGAATGAGGACAGGGGATTTGTAAGTGGCAAACCGGGAATGGAAGAGAGCATAAAATTCGGAATCGTCGCATCATGCCAGCATCCACAGGTTGATTACAGCAAAGTTAATTACTCAAAAGCGCCTTATGCGGCACAGCCTTACAATACGATCACGTATGCCGAATGCCACGACAATCATGTATTATGGGATAAACTCGCAATTTCTGCTGCAAATGCCAGCGAAGATGAACGAAAACGGATGGATAGGCTTGCCCTGTCTATTATGCTGACTTCACAGGGAATTCCTTTCCTGCATGCAGGCACAGAATTTCTGCGAACAAAAAAAGGGAATGATAATTCATACAATGCAGGCGATGGGATCAATGCGATCGACTGGAACCTGAAAACAAAAAATAAGGATGTATTCGAGTACATAAAAGCATTGATCAGGATGAGAAAAGAACACCCGGCTTTTCGTATGCGGACTTCTGAGCAGATAGCGTCACAGATTTCATTCATTAATAAACTTCCTCCTGGAACGATTGCTTACACTATCAATGGGGCAGCAGTAGGGGACAGGTGGAATAATATACTTGTTGTGCTAAACGGGAATTCAAAAGCCCAGGACCTGCCTATTAATGCACCTGACTGGAAAAAAGTCTTTTCAATCGCAGAAGGATTCACTACCGGGACGCCGGGTATAGCTGGTACCTTGCAGGTGGCTGCTTATAGTTGTGATATCTATATAAAAAAATAACTCCCGGTGTTGTTCCGGGAGCTCTGTTTTTTAGTTGTTGTGTTTCTATTTTACAGTCTGATCAACATAGGCCGAAACCCATCCGACCTGGCCGTTCTTAACAAGGAAAAACCCTTTTGATTCATAGACCGATTTGAACTGCCGCATTATCTTAAGCAGTAACCCTGCGCCCGCCATCAGTGATTTTTGATCAAACACGCTATGGACTCTTTTAATTTCTTTAGCTACAGCAGCTTTATCAATAGAAGGGTCGTTTATTTTTTTCACCAGTTCAACATCCGAAAGCGAACTGAAATCGGTATATAACTGTTCAGCCAGTTTTTGAACATCTTCATAAGTGACATTGACTACAGTCTTGTCAATTTGTTCCGGTTGCAATAATGTGGCAGCCGCCCACACAATACCACCGCTAAAGGCGATATAGTCATTCATGTTGTAGGCGCCGCTTGAGTTTACCGCGTAAATAAGTTCGGAATTTTCAATACTGAGAAGCGTCCTGTTTAACTGGCTTTTGTAAGTAGCCAGCGTTTTGTCGAATTCGTCCAGTTTTTTTTCGGTGGCATTGGCTACGCTTTTGGTGCCCCAATTAAAAGTAAACAACTTGAAATCGGTGGTATTATCGTCGAAAGGGAAATAGCCGCCCTTGGTGTTCCCACTTCCGATATCGATCAGGAAAGTGGAGAAACGTTTTGAAGAAGGCACGATGCCAAGATGTGACAGCCTTGCTTCCTGCAGTGGATCAACCACCTCTACGCGGCGTTGCGCGTCCTTGATCTTGATCCTGAAAGAATCAATGAGATTATTTACCCAGCTTGTTTTTTCTTCTTTTTCAGCCTGCATTTTAACCCCGCTACTGACCACTGTAAATATCCGGTTGGAAGGTATATTGTACCTGGTGATAGCAGTGCTGTATAATTCGCTCATGCCATTCAGCGTGGCGCTGAAAGTAGGTTGAGTAAATGAAATGAAATCTGTATTGACCGAGGAATCTTTCAAAATATTAAACGAACCGGTGGAATTGGCATCTTTCCCAAGTTCGAGCAAACTCATTTTTACACCTTTGGAGCCTACTTCAATTCCTGCATAGACGATCGAATTGTCAAATTTTAATTTCAGACTTTCCTGGGCGGATAGTTGGGCCGCGTAGAACAGAACGACTGCTGACAACAGCACTGGTCTTAAGTGTTTAATGAACATGGTCCGGCTATTAATTGCTATAAAAAAGGGTTGAACTTACAATATTATGCTCTCCGGGTTGTGTTCCCAATTATGCACCACGTGATGTGAAAAAAATGTGGTTAAGTAACCGCTTTTTATAGTCAAAATGAAAGAAGGCTCAGTATTGAGCCTTCTTTTGTTTTTTTGACAAACCGCCTAATTTAGTCTTTCGTATCCTCTGGTTTGTTCTTCTCTTTTATTTTTTCTCCATCGATTTTCCCCTTCTTTTTAATTACCGTTCCATCTTCAGCGATAAGCGCTTTCATTTTATCTTCTCCGTTTTCCATCTGTATTTCATACGCTGTCCTGTTCTTATCATTTTCCTTGTCTACTGACTTAATCGTAAAGCCCGGGAACTGTGTCCTGATGGTATTATTTACTGCGGCCGGTAATGAAGAATAATCGGTGACTTCAGTTACTGTTCCGATCCAGTTGCCGGCGTCATTATACCAAACCCAATAATCGGCGTCATTAACACTAAATTTTGCTACCATATCGTTGGAATCAACCGCGGGCCAACCTGTCCACTCCCAGGAAATAGGGGTCTCCACAACCGGCTCATAGTAATCCCAGGTTACATTGGAAGCCTGTGGATATTTTGCTTCAAAAGAGGTACGTGTTGCCTCAGGAACTTCCACAGTCCGTTTAGTTCTTTTCGTCTCGGTTTGGCTTACACTGGTTGAATCGGGATTGTCTTTGCTGGATCCAGCCTGGTTGCAGGAAGCCCATACCGCAGAAGTGACCACTGCAAGAGCAAGGATCCGAGTTTTAACTTGCATAATAATTACTATTTATGTTTAAAATAACCGTTTCCGGCTTCTTATCACATTAGCTACATAAATTATTATGCCAAGAGGGAAATTAGAGGCTTGGGGCATGGTAGTTTATTTAAATATATCATTCAGCAGGCCGGCCAGACGAACGCCACCTTTCAATAACTGTTCATTGATCGTATCTATATGATCAAAATTATACCGATAGCCTAATCGCTGATAAGGCCTTGTTATTTCAGCATAAATGCCCTGGGCTGCTGCATAGGACTCAAAGAACCATTCGTAGACCGGGGCTTTCTGCCAGCCAGCCCGTTGTTGTGAAGTGGTATGGTTGATCGCTTTCGCCCATTCTGTATAGCTTAGCTTTTGATATTCGGGTAGCTTATCATCCCAAACGCTGTGAAGATTTGTTGAATCGCTGAACCATATAACTCTTACGCGGTTGCCACCCTGGTCTTCGGGTCTTCCGCCGACATGCAGAGGCTGGTGAAGGTCACCTACAAAATGGATAAGCAAACGCAGATACATTATCTTCTTTTCTTTTTCCAGGTTTTTCTTTTTCAATTCACGAATGATAAAATTCATTTTTGCATAAAGGTTCACACCTGTATCCGGCTTGAGTATATTGATGACCTCATCGTGCGTAAGCCCACCTTTGAGATTGACATAGTGCCAGGGACTGAGGTAATTGAAGTTTGAATCTGATTTGATGAAGTCGGCCCAATTGGCGGCCATTGCCATGGATTCATTACCCAGGATCGCTTTTACAGCTGCTCTTGCTTTTGGGCTCAGGTAGCTGTCAGCAATTTCACCAACGACGCGGTGGCCGGTCATGCCCCACCACCAGTTAGCAAAAGATGAAAATGATATGAAGGACGTCACTGCAAGCAGGACTATGCTTCTAAATAACTTTGTTCTCATGGTTGTTCGTTGTTGATGGGCGCAAAAGTATAAAGTTAGAATGAACCACCTATTAATTCTTTTCCGGTCCCTGGTCCACAGGCCAGTTATCTGTCCGAAATGGCGTTACGGGTAATCCTTCCTTGCTAAACACGTTTCCCACCATAGTGTTTCCAAAACCATAACGTACATAAACAGGTTGCTTGAGGCTTTTGTTCCAAACAATGATCTTATTGTTTTCAATTTTTGCTTCTGCGGGCAACCATTCTTCCTTTTCACCGGAGATAAAAAACCCGGTAATTGTCTTTCCTCTTGCGATCAAACCATTCGGTATTTCTGAAAAGCTCAAGACTATCTTGTTCTTGGCGACTTCCGCGGTTTTTAGTAATGGACTTATGTATGGACCTGGATTTTTATCATAGGTTTCAGCCAGCGCCCAGTTTGCCAGCCTGCTTCCCACATATCTTTTGTCTGAAGGATGGATATTTGTTACGGAGTCAATAAGGTCGGTGATTACCACCATCCCGGTATTCGGATGGGCCATCAGTCTTGTTTGTTGTTCCTGCAATAGCGCTCCTACATTCTTATTACCGTATTTGTATGGAGCGATCTGCACAAGGTAAAAAGAGAATTCTTTGTTCCACTTCGTCCTCCAACTATCAATCATGGTAGCGAGCAGCCGGGAATAAGTACTGTTCGCGCCAACATTAGCCTCACCCTGGTACCAGATGGCGCCAGCGATGTTGAATTTGGTGATTGGGGCGATCATACCGTTGTAAAGCATTCCAGTTTTAACAGGTCCCCACGGAACTTCCTGCAGTTCGGCCGCCGCTTTCCGCAAAGTGTCATTGCTGTTTATACTTTCAACAGGTGTCCATGTTTCGGCCGGGGTTCCGCCCCAACTTGAATTGATCAAACCAATGGGGACGTTAAGATCATGCTGTAATTTTTTGCCAAAGAAATATCCAACCGCGCTAAATGAACGCAACGAATTGGAATCGCAAATCTTCCATTGACCCTTCAGGTCATCCTGGGGATAATCAGATGCAGCTCTCGGAACCTGGAAGAACCGGATGTTGCGGTTGTAACAGTCAGGAAACTCTTCCCTGATATAGCGGGCGCCATTATAATAGCTCCATTCCATGTTTGACTGGCCTGAACAAAGCCACACTTCACCAATCATGACATCGTTTAACACTATCTCGGAACCGCCACTATTCACGGTTATTGTATAGGGGCCACCTGCACCGGGAGTTTTTATAGGGAAACTCCATTTGCCGTTATTGTTTACAACACCTGTGGTGGTAGCGTTGTCCCAACTGCCTGTTATTTTTACCTGCTGCCCATTGTATCCCCATCCCCAGAAAGTAACCAAATCGTTTTGCTGAATTACCATACCGGGAGAAATAACAGAAGGAAGACGTAATTGCGAAAATGAATTTATTGAGATAAATAATGAGACGAACAAGCAATAAAGGGACAATCGCATAGTAATTGTTTAAAGCCATAAATTTAAAGTATTGCGCGGAGGATTGTTAAATAAATTGCAGGAGAAACTCAATTATAGTTTCATCCGGGAAAATAAAAAATATAACAGGGTTGCCGATGTGCGGTTACCTTATCATCAATTTAAAAATTCATTTCATCTGCACTTGGACCATAGCTACCGGGTATAGGTATGTTGAGCAGGCGGAGATATACACCCAGTTGCGCCCGGTGATGTACGATCTGGCAATAGGTCATACGGATCACTTCTCCTTTTGGATTAGCACTGTATATTTCTTTGCCATTCCGTAAAGTCCATTCGGGCTCCAGGTCTTTTTCGGTCGCTTTGGATAAATAGGATCTGCCATCGGATAGTGATTTTTCAAAATGCTCTAACAGATCGGCAGTTTTTGATATGGTTTTTGGTTCGTAGGGATTGGCGGCGAAATCGAGTTCGGAAGTGGTCAGCACCATACTCACCCAGGAAGGCAACTCGGCAATATGGGTCGCCAATTGTTGGATAGACATGCTCTTTTGGTGAGGTTTCCACGAATACTTGTCGTCGGGGATACGTTCCAGCATTTTGCGGGTGGTTTTGGCTTCATTGTCCATTTCTTTGAGGAGCGATTGAATCGTTGACATAGTTTTTGTTTTAGGATACAAATAAAAAACCTGCCACTGACAACCCTATGTCAGTCAGGATTTGGAAATCGCAGATTTTTTTTTAAAAAAAGGGAGATAATTACCTCTGTAGGAAGGATGCCACGGATACACGGATGAACTAAATACCAGTTTTAACGTTTAACGGTTTAAAGATTTAACCGGTCAGCGTATCAATAATTCACGGGAAGCAATTTCATATAGTCATTCAATTCTATGTGGTCCGTTTTCTTAAAAGGCCAGCCACGTGAAGTGACTTTCAATATGCGGGACACTTTAAAGTCGCGGTAATCGTTTCTCATATGACACCAGGCTACGAGGTGCCAGTTGAATGCATAAAAGATAAGCCCGATAGGTTCCACCTGTCTTTTACTTACTTCTTCCTTGGTGTTCTTGTAGTCCAGTTCAACGATCGTCCTGGCGGTGATTGCATTTTGAAGGGGGGTGAGATATTCAAAGTCGTTGATGACGCACGGCGGCAGTTGAAGTTTGATCTTGTTATCCAGTATTTCCATTTTTTCCTTTTGGGAAGAGCGCAATACGGTCCTGACCTTGTTCAGCAGGTTCGAATAATGTGTCTTTATGGATTTGTCCGCGAAGCTATTCACCAATCCTTCCATCAACAGGAGTGCGTTGGCTTCTTCCGAAGAAAATGAAACGGGTGGAAGAAAATAGCCCTGCACTATGAAATATCCTTTTTGCTGTTCAAAACTGACTGGGATTCCCTGCTCACATAGCGCCCTGACATCACGATAAACTGTCCGGATGCTTATTTTAAATTTTTCGGCAATTCTTTCAGCCGGTACATATTTCTTTGACTGTAAAAAAGTAACGATTCCCAACAACCGGTCTATTCTGTTCATACAAGTAATTGTGACAGAATAAAATTAAAACTTATATACGATAAATTACAAAGGCAGTAAGATCAGAGAATGAATCAGGGAGAAAAATATCCTTAAAACCCATGGGCTTTATTAGGATGGTTGCGAATAAAAGATCAAAGACAATCCCTGTCGTTTCCCTGTATATAACCCTGCTGTTCGGGCGGCATGATCCATTTATCTACGGGAACATCTTTTTTCAAAGGCTGCTGAGCATTGGGAGAAACTGTCTTTTCCTTTTTCTTGGAAGATAAAGAAGCCTGGGGTGGGAGAGTGTCCTTAAGTCCCACCTGGGGAACGAGGATAGATTCATTCATCATAGTAGAGGATTTTAGCTGTTAGGTTTTCCGAAAATCGAAACCAATGTTCCGTTTCAAAAACCATTTGCACGTGGCCACCCGGGGAATTTTTTTGGCTAAGATTTCTACTATAAAGGTAGGGGAGAAATATTATCGATAAATGAACAGGGGATTAAAAATATTTTATCGTTTAATGTGTCAGGTCAACATAAAATTTCTTGAAGTAATAACATGCAAAAGGTCGCCTGATCATCCCGGCAAACTGTCACCCGGAAAGCTGCGACAGGGATAAGTTTCATAAACAAAAACACCAGCCACGACTCCCGGGTCCTCATCCATGATCTTTTTGGTTTCGTCAACGGAAGCATTGAAGATCCCAAGACCGCTCAGGTCAGCTTCCACGGTTACCGGGCAAACAATCGATAACAACCCGTCTGCACGCAGGGCGAAATTGCGGCGGCCGTGTTCCCAGATCAACTTTTCAACGCCGGACTGGTTAGCTTTTGGCCCGGGTTTTAGAAGCACAATGCAATATTCTTTTATTGTGGGAAACATCGAATACATGTATTCGTCGGTGATGGTTGTCATAGCTTTATCTTTTGATCAGTATCCTACAAATATAGGGTTAGGACAAATAAGTTTTTTGTACGATATTGGCATTCGATTCCGGTTGGCGAAATCCCTCCCCGGTAATGCGCCGGTCTTTAAAATCTCCATATCAATTGCAGCAACCGTAACCGTCCCACGATAAAATTGTTGGAAATGTTCAAATCGGTATATTTTCCTAAAAGCTATTATTTGCTTGTTTGCCTGGTGATGGCTGATCTTGCGCCTGTGTTGGCTCAAACCGGTGTGCGTCAGAACCTGATATCGCAAACAACTTTTGAAGGAGCCAATTACCTCTCTGGCTGGTATAACAACCAGCATTGCTGTTCCTATTCCGTACAACAAAGCACAGAACAAATCAAGGCGGGTTCCAACTCACTTCGGTTTGAAATAAAAAGCACGGATCCTCCGACAAGCGGAGCTATCCGTTCGGAGATCGGGCTGGACAGCGACCCTTTGAACGATGATCGATGGTATGGATTTTCAGTTTATTTGAAAGACTGGCTTGATGATGATGCAGGGGAAAGTGTTTTTCAATGGGCGCCTGACAATGCAAGCGGTTCGGCGTCCATGGCACTGTTAGCCTCTGGCGGCAGGTTTACTTATGTTACAAATAGCGGCGGCAGCGCCAACAACATACTCACGGATATCGGGTCTGTGATCTCCAACGGCTGGGTAGATTTCGTAATTCATGTCAGGTGGGCTACCGATACAACGGGACTGTTGCAGGTATGGAAAAATGGCATACTTGTCATAAACCGATCCGGGATCAAAACCACGACGGTCAGTTCCTATTTCAAAGCAGGCATAAATAAGTTCGGCTGGGGAACACAATCGTCGTCCGTCTCGCAACGAGTTTTATACCTGGATGAAGTAAGAGTTGGGAATGCCAGCGCAGTTTACAATGATGTAGCGCCTTTTCGTCCGCGGCGTGATTATTTCGGAGGCCAGTAAAGTCGATAGTGCCTGGTTTTAAATTATTCACTCTAACAAACCTGTTTAATTTCGAACCGCAGGCCACAATCAATCTTCCAGTGCATAGCGGATTGCGCAATTTGTTTATTAAAGGTGGAGGTAGGTTTGGGTCAGCCCGGACAGAAGTGCATACGCCAAATACTTCCGATATCAGCAATCATCCATTTCGTGATATAATGTAGGAATCGGCCACTATGCTTTTTTTGCAGAGGAAACGGCCCTCAAAATTTATACGTATTACCAATGCTCCACCATTAAGGATAAAAATTCTGGTGATAAAACGACTGGCAGGCTTCCGTGCCGAGGTAGGGTTATCCCACGCTTTTTTGATCGGCGCAAGAGAATTTTAAATGATGTTTATAACGGGCAGATGCTAATAGCGATTGCGATCCCGGTTGTTACCAGGAGGTCTGTTGTAGCCTCCACCTCCACCGCCGCTATTGCGGTTGCCGCCGTAGCCACCACCGCCACCAGGTCGGTTGCCAAAGCCGCCGCCACCTCTATTTCCTCCGCCGCCGGGACGGTCTTCTGCAGCTTTTACAACAAGAGGCTTCTTACCGAGTGAAATATCATTGAGGTTTTCGATAGCATCTTTCGCTTCTGCCTCGTTAGGCATCTCCACAAATCCAAACCCTTTGCTTTTACCGGTTTCCCTGTCCATGGCAACTTTAGCGGATACTACTTTGCCAAATTTTTCAAATATCTCCTCGAGTTCCGCATCGTCAAGATCGTATGGAAGACCAGCTACAAAAATGTTCATATTGCTCTTTTTGTAAAAATACTGAACTTATGCGGGTATAAAGAGGTAAAAAATGGTTTGTGCAAATTTTTAAGGGTTGAACGGAACTCTACGCGAGTTTTCCCCTTAGCCCAATTAAAAGAATTTCGCATACAACAATCGCAAGAAACGGGTTTTAGGGAAAAACGGGTTATTTTAATTTTGTGGTATGACTGATTATCAAAGAATAGAAAAAGCCATTGGATATATCAACCAGCATTTCAGGCAGCAGCCGGACCTTGATGAAGTGGCAAAACAGGTATACCTGAGTCCGTTTCATTTTCAACGTCTGTTCAGGGAATGGGCGGGAGTAAGCCCTAAGAAATTTTTGCAATTCATCAGCCTGGAACATGCCAAGCAATTGTTGCAGCAAAAATATTCGCTGGCCGATACAAGTTTTGAAGCAGGCTTGTCGGGGACCAGTCGTCTTCATGATCTTTTTATAAGTATAGAAGGGATGACCCCCGGGGAATTTAAGAACGAGGGTGAGAACCTGCAGATCAATTACAGCTTTGCCGAAACTTATTTCGGCGATGTGCTCATAGCTTCCACTTCCAAAGGCATCTGCCATATTTCCTTTGCTGAAAAACCGGGTGAAGAACTGAAAACACTCCGCGAACAGTTTTCAAGGGCAATGTTTATTCAAAAAACGGATATGCACCAGCAAAATGGGTTGCAGGTTTTCAAAAACGATTGGAAAGATCTTGCAAAGATCAGGCTTCACCTGAAAGCCACACCTTTCCAGGTTAAGGTCTGGGAAGCGTTATTGAAAATTCCCTTTGCGGGCGTAAGTACCTATGCAGAGATTGCTAAAGAGATAGAGTCTCCAAAAGCGGCAAGAGCGGTAGGAACAGCTGTTGCCAGCAACCCGGTTGCGTTCCTGATTCCCTGTCATCGCGTGATACGATCAACTGGTTTGATCGGCGAATATCATTGGGGAACTACAAGAAAAACCGCGATCATTGGTTGGGAAGCCGCGCAATCTGCAGGCGAAAGATAATCCGCAAGAACCGGGTTGATACCAGTCTTAATCTCACGGAACTTTGCTGTATCAAAAACAAAACATAATGAAAAAGTTTAAGATTGTTCCGCTCTCCATGGCATACGCCGACAGGATACGGTCTACACGCAAAGACGATTTCGGGCACGAAGTAGTTGAACAGTTGGCTACAGGCCTGGGCCCTTGCAGAGTTTCGCTTAAACCTTTCAAAAGGGGAGAAGATAAACGGCTGCTTTTGACTCATAGCCCTTTTTCGATTGACAATGCATTCAATCAGCCCGGTCCCATCTTTATACATTTGAACGAAGTGGAAGAATATAGCGATATCTATCAGTTCCCTCCCGAAATAAAGGCCGATAAACAGCATTTTCACCTGACCCTGATCGGGTATAGTGCAGACCAGCAAATGGTATATACTAAACTGGTGGGTGATAACGATATTGATGATCTAATTGGAAAAATATTTGACAAACATCCGGAGATCGAATACCTACACGCCCGGAGTGCCGAAGCCAGTTGTTATATCTGCAGGATCGAGAGGTATTCCGAATCATGATGAATCATTTTTCGGATTTCATATACTTCGACTTTCGGATTTTAGGTATCATTCATTTAACCCTCTTGAATTCAAAATGGATGGTATCTTTTCCACCCTTATCATTGGGGCCAAAAATGAACGCGTGTATCCGATTGTTGTCAACGAACGAATAATTGATATCGGTGGGAAAATCATGAGCGGGATTACTGAATTGGACCATGCTATCAGTAAAGATGGAAGCAATGAATTTGATTGCTTTCTCATCATTTTGACCTTTGACGGTGTTTTCAAAAACCCATATTCCGGCTTCCGGATAAACCCTTCCATTTTCATTCCATGAAGTATCGTTGCCTTTAATACTAAATCCAATTGTTATGAAAGACCCGTCGTCCTTTTTCGTCCATCTTTCAAAACCATTTACTGCCGGGATTTGCCAGGTTCCTATGAATTTATCAAAGAGAAGTTCTTTGGTGACTACTGACTCGTTACTGGCTGGGGAATTCCCGCATGCGGCTGCAAAAAAAGCTATACAAAAGATTGCCCGGTTTAACCATAAAGGATAGTTGTTAGCTCTCATAATTTTTTATGCAAAATAAATTTCCTTGTACCGGTAAAATTGTAAAAACGCGACAAAAGACAGTCGATAGTCGGGAGTACTGAGCCGGGAGTCCTGAGTTGCTAGTCGTTGGTCGATAGTTTATCTCACATCTCACATTTCATATCTGCCGTCCCACGTCTGACATCGGTTCACTCAGCAGCAATAAAAAGTCCTGACAGTTTAAGGTTATCGGAATAAAAAGATTTCGGGCTTACCCCGGTGAACTCTTTAAATTCCCTGATAAAATGTGCCTGGTCGTAGTATCCATTTTCGTAAGCCAACGACGTAAGGTTTCTGAATTTTTTTTGTTCCAGCATTTTCAACGTTGCCTGCAAGCGTACCAGCCTGGAGAGTTGTTTGGGACTAAGACCTATAGTCGATACAAATCTTCTTTCGATGCTGCGCCTGTTTATTTTAATTTTGCCGGCCACCTTCTTTACATTCAATTGTCCATTCGACTTGAAAATAGTTTCAACGCAGGCCCGGGTAATATTGTCAATTGTTTTTGGATCTGTCAACCACAACAATAAGAAGCTCTCGAGAAGTTTTACCCGTTGAATATTATTTTCCGCCTGCATTATTTCCTGCTCCAGCTTTTTTCCTTTTTTGCCAAAAATATCCACGAGATCTACAGACTTATTTCCCAGCGTTGAGACGGGGACATTTAAGAAAGGGATCAATCCTTCAGGTAAAAATCTTGCCGCGACGATTCCGCTGATGCCCGTCGGCTCTATTTCAATATATCTTGTTAATTGCCCGAATATGAAACTACGTGGCTGAATGATTGATTCTCCATTTTCAAAATGTTGTTTGTAGAGATCGCCGTAGTGGAAGATCATTTCCATGCATCCATCGGGAATAATTCGCTGCCTGGAAGTCCCTGAATTTCCATCATCATCAAGTGTCCAGAAACATTTTAGGAATGGCGCCAGTTCAGGTATGGGATCATAGACCTGGTAGTTCATGTTCCTTATTTTCCGGCGTCTATGCGGGTACCGATAAAATAGCCGACCACTCCACCGGCGGCTGAGCCTATTCCCATCCAGCCCACCAGGCCATTAGTGGCAAAATAACCGATCAGGAACCCGACGATAACGCCAATGATCAGGAACGTATAAGATGCTTTCCCTTTGGCCTTCGACACTGCAAAATCGCCTTTGTGTTTGAACTGTTGAACGTGTTGTTTGTGTTTCTTACGGTGGTGTGACCTGGCCATCTTACGCGAATTATGGAAGTGAAGTAAATTGTTTCTAAGCCCGGAGAATATAGCCATTCTTAATCTTCGGCATAGTAAGGTAGCGAAATCGGGTCTTTTACTAAAATGTTTTAAAGAATGCCAGCCTGTTACTTGAAACGTTCTCTTCCATTTTGTTTATGGCCTTCATGAACTGATCTCCATTCGTCGCCCATTTTTTGGTCTCGTTAGCCCGGGACTTGAACTTCTCCCTGTCCTTTCTTTTATAATATAATTTCCAGCGAAGCATTGTTTGCATGCAGCGTTCTTCCCCAGGTGCCTATCCATGATTTACTGGCTTCTTTTTGTTTCGGTTTTGCGGCAGGACCGTTTGAAGCGCAACCCACCAATAATCCACAAACCATAAACAAGAGAGTTGTTTTCATCTTAAATAAGACTTTGAAATATGTTTATGCCTGCTTATTATTTGACTGCTGAAGCATTTTCTTTATCAGTACGATTTGTCCCAGGTGATAATGGATATGTTCGGTAATTCCAGCAAGATTCCGGTAATAAGTCCCATACTTTTCATCCACAAAGATTTCATTTAGCTTACTGCCAGGTAATTTTTCAATGGCGGCTGCAAAGTTTTCAGCATCGACCCAGGTCTTATTCAACAATTTTTGCCAGTCTTCTTCTGATTGCACCGGCGGATGATCAAAACTGTATTTATCCTTCGCGGTAAGCGGTTCTCCCTGTAAGACTTTCAATACAGCGCTTACATAATAGTTCATGTGATAGACCAGGGCTACTATCGTATTAAGTGAATCCAGCCGTGTTGTAGCTTGCTGCCACGTTATACACGCGAGATTGTCTTTGAGGTTTGAAGACGTCCAGTTTCCACCGAAATGGACATCCCTGAATTGCTTTGCGATCTGGTTAACAAGACTCATAGCCAGGGGACAGTTCTAATTTAAGAAGGTTAAGGGTTATGCCTGCTTGCAACAAAAAAGCGATGTTATCGGGATTATTTCTGCTTCTCCGCCCAGTCGTCCATCTTTTTCTCCAGCAAGGCCAACGGCATGCTTCCGTCTTTCAATACTTCATCATGAAAAGTGGCCAGGTTGAATTTAGATCCCAGTTGCTTTTCATATTTGTTTCGTAGTTCGCGGATCTTCAAAGCACCGATCTTATAACCCAGGGCCTGGCCTGGGATCGCCATATACCGTTCTATTTCGGCGGTAGCTCCCTGCTCACTGATTGCTTCGTTATCCATCATGTATTTGATTGCTTCTTCTCTTGTCATTTTGCCTGTATGCATGGCCACATCTACCACCAGCCTGATGGCACGGTGAATTTCATCTCCCAGTGCTCCCATGTTTTGATAAGGGTCTTTGTACATTCCCAGTTCTTTGCCAAGGCTCTCGGCATAAAGCGCCCATCCCTCTCCGTAAGCACCATACCATCCAAAGCGGCGGAATTTCGGCA
>Ga0066652_100000225_pt1 | contig 29378 bp, 18 predicted proteins | sample GraSoiAngelo_101_FD_71413 | JGI IMG/M metagenome (GOLD analysis project Ga0066652, IMG submission 71413) | Grasslands soil microbial communities from the Angelo Coastal Reserve, California, USA - 14_0903_02_30cm | ecosystem: Environmental > Terrestrial > Soil > Grasslands | place: USA... | reverse complement strand
ATTTCAATCCCCTTCGGAAAATTGTTTATGTTATCGTGGGCCTGGCTTCCTACCCCGGGCTGGCTCTTGTCAACAAACTAAAAATCAGCGGCACTGAAAACCTGAAAAAACTGCCATCGAGCAATGTTTTATTTGTCAGTAATCACCAGACTTATTTCGCCGATGTAATTGCGTTCCTTCATATATTCAGTGCGGTAAAATGGGGTAAAATGAACAAGCTGGGAATTCCTTATTATTTGCTTAACCCATTTACGCGGGTCAATTACGTAGCTGCCGAGGAAACAATGAAAGGAAGCTGGATAAGCCGGCTTTTCGCAATGGCTGGGGCATTAACGGTGAAACGGACCTGGAGGGCCGAAGGACAGGAAGTGAGGAGAGGGTTGGATCCTTCTGATACACGCAAGATCACCAGAGCGCTGGGAAAAAACTGGGTGATCACTTTTCCGCAGGGTACTACAAAACCCTATGCTCCTGGCCGGAAAGGAACAGCACTGATCATCAAACAAAATAAGCCGATTGTCATACCGGTAGTAATTAGCGGTTTTTGGAGGGCGTTTAACAAAAAGGGGTTGAAGTTTAAAAAAAGAGGAACGAACCTTATGGTTACCTTTAAAGAACCATTATCTATTGATACAGAAGCTTCGGCAGAAGCGATCATGGATCAGATAATGGATGCTATCGGCCAAAGCAAAAAATTCATGATGATGGGAAAACATCATTGGGAAAGTGTCGACAAATAGGAAAAAAGATGATGACGTTTTCGTTTTGTAGCAATTCTTTTGTTCTTTTGTTTATATGAAGCAAAAACCCGTTACGATAAAGGAAATCGCGAAACGGCTGAATGTTTCGGTTTCGACCATTTCAAGAGCTTTGCATGACCATCCAAGCATCGGCCTGGGTATGCGCCAGCAGGTGCAGAAGTTAGCAAAGGAGTTAAAATATGAACCCAACCAGGCTGCTATCTCTTTTAAACAGGGTAAGACCTGTACCATCGGTGTTATTCTTCCCAATCTCAGGGAGGAATTTTTTTCGATCGCCATTAACGGGATTGAAGATGTAGCCACGAAAAATAATTATACGGTGCTGATCGGGCAGTCGCATGATGATACAGAACGGGAAAAATTGATCGCTGACACTATGCGAAAACATAGAATTGACGGATTGATCGTGTCCCTTGCTAAAAACACTGTTTCATACGAACATTTTGACCAGCTTAAAGAGCAGGGAACGCCAATCGTGTTTTTTGACCGGGTGCCAAATACTCCTGATTCTTATACGGTGTCTTGCAATCTTAGAAATAGCTCAGAGAAATTAGTCGACTGGTTAGTTAACAAAGGATTTAAATTAATCGGTTTTATTAAGGGCCCCGACACCCTGCTACCTTCGCAGGAAAGGCTGGATGGATATTTTGAAGGGTTAAAAAAGAACAACCTGCCGGTCAATTCCTCTTTTGTCGTGCAAACCGATCTTGGCCAGAAAAAAACACAGGAGGCGATGCGCCAGTTGTTATCGCTGCAGGAACGACCAGAGGCTGTCATTGCTTTTAATGATTATGTGGCGTTGGAAGCAATTAAATCCACCCGCAATGAAGGTTTGAAAATAAACAAGGATATATTTTTTGTAAGCTACGCCAATCTTCCCGTGACCAACTATCTCGATGAGCCGCCCATTGCATCGGTGGAACAATTTCCTTACCAGCAGGCGGAAAAGGCAACCGATATTTTATTTCAATTGATAGACGCAAAGGAAGGAAAGGATAATATCGAGAGAAAAGTGGTGTTGGAGAGTAAGATTATTGTCAATAGGGAAGTGCTTACCAGGGAGGTTAAAGTTTAGAGCCGGCCTGCCAGCCGGTTAAGAGTTAAGAGCATTATTAGACCATGGCCTCCTTATTGTATTTATTTCTGTATAGTAAGGGCGACATTCCTGTAATTTTCCTGAATACCTCGCGAAACGCCTTTACATCTGAATATCCAACTTCGTACATTACTTCATTGATCGTTTTGCGGCTGGTTTCAAATGCTTTTTTGGCTGCTTCTATCTTTACCCGTTGTGAATATTCGACAGGAGTATTTCCAGTCGCTTTGATAAATCGCCGGTCAAAGTTTCGTCTTCCAATAGCAAATTTTGAGGCTAAGTGTTCAACCGATATTTTTTCATCCAGGTTACTTTCGATAAAGACCTGCGCTTTTTTTACTAATTCATCGCCGTGGGTCTTCTGGCCCTTGAATACAATAAACGATGACTGGCTATGCCTGTCCATTTCGATCTGGAATACTTTTGAACAAAAAATGGCCGTTTGCCGGTCGTAATATTTTTCAACCAGGTAGAGTATCAGGTTCAGGAAAGAATAGGCGCCGCCATTGGTATAAATGCCATTCTCATCGGTGATCAGCTGATCTGTTTGCAGGTTCACTTTTGGAAACATGCTCCTGAGTTGATCTGCGGCACTCCAGTGTGTCGAACAGCTTTTGCCGTCCAGCAATCCTGTTGAGGCCAGCAAATAGGCGCCGGTACATATACTTGCTATTTCTGAGCCCTTTCTATATTGGTCCCCGATCCAGTCAATCAACTCCTGGTTGACCCTGACAGCTTTAATATAATTATGATTCAATGAAGGAATGATAACAAGATCGGTCTTGCAAATATCCGATATATGGGTGTGAGGCTTTGTGATAAACAAACCGCCATAGAATTCGACTTGTTTTGAAATACCTGCTAACTCGATTTTAAATACTTCTCTTTTACCGGTTTCTTTATAATACGCATTGGCCCGGGTAAATATTTTATAAGCGCCTACTATACTGCTCAGGTTATTCTCTCCGTCCGGGACGATTATACTGAGATGTTTCATAACAGTTATTTTGGTAAAGGTAGAAATTTGGCCTGTCCAAATCAACCCATCAGAATGTCCATATGGCACCCTGTCAAACTAATATTTAGACAATACTTTCGCCAGGCAATATCAATATAATAGTGTTAATCAAAAGAAAAGACAATGACAAAAGAACAAAGACGGGTATTGACAACCCAGGAAGTTGCGACCCGGTTCAATGAGCTTGCCCAACAGGAAAAATGATTTGAGATCCAGGATGAACTATTTGCAGAAAACATCAGGAGCATAGATCCTCCCAACTCCCCGTACCTGGGATCAGCGGAAGGGAAGGCTGCCGTTCGGAAGAAAGGCGAAGAATTTGTGAAACGAATCCAGGCGCTTCATAAAGCCAATACAACGGAGCCACTCGTTGTCGGTAACCATTTTGTGGTGGGCAGAGAGAAGGATATGACGGTGAAACCTCATGGCAGGATACAAATCAACCAGGTAATGCTGTATGAAGTGAAAGACGGAAAGATCATACTGGAACAATTCTTTTATTAAGACGGCCGGGGCAACAACAAGTAAACGCCACGGATACACCGAATTTTAGTCCGTGGATCCGTGGCATGAACTCAAATTCTACTTTTTATCCCGAGGGAGACAATGGCAGCTGCTGCGAGCATAAACCCGGCTAATAAATAATTAGTATAGGGGAAAACGGATACCAGAAAGCCATGCAAAATAAAAAAGGACTCGTTCTTATTTCTGAGTTCTTCAAGTTTAAAAAAATCAGCCATTGTTTTGAAATTGAGATAATTGAAAATGGCCAGCAAATGGAAAATTGCTATGTAGTCAAGATGTCCTGTCCGATCGAACACCGGTTTGCCCCAGATGCATAAAATAAAAAAATAGGCGTAGGCTATAAGGCAAATGATGGCAAAGGCGGATTTAATGTATTTTTTCATAAAACTATTTTTTCTTTTGAGCTTCATCAGCCATTAGAGTACTTGCTGAATAGACGACTCCAGTACCTAAAGGAAAGTAGGAGGTTACCGTTGAAGGGCGGTTAGGCCCGAGTAATCCTTCATAATTTATCGTGGTAGTTACTTTCATCAGGAGCTGAACTTTATAACCCGGGACTTGCAAGGAGATATTGACATTAGAGCCTTTTGAATTTCCGGTGTTATTCGTTGTTGATGTGCTATGTTGGCTGTTCGCTTCAACGCTACCATTGGGCAAGGTTGCACTGACTTTAGTCCCCAGGGAATTGGCAACTGTTTCGGACGCGCTTGAAGAAGTGCCGCCATTTGAATTCAGAATGAGAGAAGCCGAAGAGTTGTTTGGCTGCACATCCGTTGCAACGATTTCAACATGGAATGTTACTAATTCGTCAATACAAAAAGTGCAATCACTCAATTTTGCCGAGACCTCCATGGGTATGGCATCTTTACTTGTGAGACTTTCTGAATTTTTTAGGTCATCGTCGCCGTATACGTCCCTTTCGTTGTAATTTTTATTTGCCGCACTAACACTCTTTTTAAGATTGTTTGCAATCTCGTCTTTCGCTGGAATTCTATCGAAAAGAACTTGCGCTCCAGTCGATAACGGAACAGTGTCCGCTGGTGCCATTCCTGCTACATCAATAAAAAGTGTTGGATTGTTCAATGCGTAAGAATAGGGGGTGCTCCAATAGAATTTCTCTGCCAGTGGGTCCATTACATGCCATCTTCCAATCTGCGGATCATACATCCTTGCTCCAAAATCCAACCATTCCAAACCCGAGCCATCAGAAAATTCCTTGTCCTGCTTTTCTTTACCATTGTATTGATTCTTATTAGCAGGGTTTCCGAAGTTCAAGGCTTTTGAGCTGATGCCGCTCATGACAAGCCCGAATGGATAGTAGTGTGTTTCTTCGAGTATTGGTCCTCTTGTATGAAATACCTGTAGGTTGTCAAAGAACACTTTGTATTGGCTTTCATTGCTACAGTATATATAAATATAGCCATTTTTTAAAATATTTATTGTCGGTATCGTGGAGAGATCATGGATTTTGTAAGTGCCGTTATTATCAGTGGCGACTCCGACCATATCAAAACCTCCGCCAGCCCATTTGAACTGCTCGTCGAAGATAATCCAGTTGATTGCGGCTTTTGGCCTGTCAGCACTTTGAGCAGGTTGATTGCCGATCAATTCAGTTATGCTCCCCGGAAAGCCCGGTTGACCTGCTATCTGAGCTCCGGTGATACCTTTTGAAGATACCAGTGCAGATCCTGCAAATGCAGTAATAAGATCAATGAGTGGTATAGTATTTACTGGCGACGTGTAGCCGTTCACAGGTTTTTTATGAAAGGATTTTCCAAATATGTTGATTACATCTCCTGCCATAACCTTTAATGCAATACCCAGCCCGGTTTTGCCTGTCATTGAGTTGTTAGCTGCGTTTAACCTGTACAATTTTGTGCTCGTTGCAGTATAGTCACTGTATGAGTTATTGTTATAAGGAGGATTTCCGTTATTATTTTGATAGACAGGCATACCGTTAGCTTCCGACTGATCAACAACACAGGAAGGATCGATTGTATAAAAATCGCTTTCTATGGAAATAGCGGTATTCCCATTATGGTTAACGTTTTCGAGTGTAGCCGCGGGATATACATCCTGTTTTTGCTCTTCGGTAAGTAGCATTCTTACATTCCCAAGATGGTCTTTGATCATATAGTCATATGTAAAACCTGTTGGCTGATTGGGATTCCCTGTGTTATTATATAGGGTCCTAATCCTACCCTCCTCCTGGGGCACAAATTGCAATTTATCCGAATAGTCGGCCGTATTGGGATTATTGTCCGTTTTGCTTTCATATACAAGTCCTCCTAGATACAGGTTCGTGGTGGTCGTTGTGATGCTGTTGTTTGCAGCAGAAGGAAATTCAATGGTGACTTTCCTTAACTTGTTGCCAGCTGCATCATATGTATAGGAAATTGTGCCCTTCCCGGCGATTGTGATAGAAGAAGGTAGATTCAGGTGATTATAAGTAATGTTGCTTACCGATTTATTATTGTCCTGGACCAGGTTGCCATTGAGATCATAATTGTAATCGCTGGCCAGCCAGTCGGGGCCGTCACTGAAATCTCCAAGTTTGGTGTTGGGGTCATTCCATTCATCGTAGATTTTATCCAACATATTGCTGCCGGGCCGATAAACGTAGTGGAGCGCATCGAGATAAACATCAGGATTCAGGTTTTTGATCCCGTGTTGGACCATGCCAAGGATATTACCATTGTCATCATACTTCACCCGGTAATTGTTATCCGCATCAAAACCATGAACACTGAAATTTGCGTCGAGCCAATTCCAATTGCCTCCTGAGGCTATATTATTCTGCGAGTAGCTAGCCTTGCCGAATCGATTGGCTGCATCATATTCAAAATCATATTTTCTTCTCACTTGATCACCTTTGCTTTTCCAGATGATACCACATATGTTTCCATTAAATTGTGGCGAATAGTAATTGGAGGAAGCCGGCATGGTCGCTGTTTTGTCGTAGGCGAGTTCAAATCCAAAATATCTGTCCGTATAAGTTGTTGCGTTGGCATCCCTAAGATAATTTCTGTTCATCCCCAAAACCCAGCCTCGTATGTTGTAGTCGTAATTTAGTTCTTCAAGCGGTCGCCTGGGCGTTATGTAGGTGTTAGCAATATCTTTTTTACTTCCGATTGTTTTCTTTTTTAGCCGGCCCAGTTTATCATATTCCATCGTGGAGATCGTCGTAAAACCGCTCATGGCACCCGGCGATCCATTTATTGGAACCGATGTATTGCTTATTTTCTTTTCTGTCTTTACCAGCCGGCCGAAATCATCGTAGCTGTATTGGGTCACAACTACAGTGGTTTGCGAATTTGAACCTGCCTTTTCGGTTTTTGTAATTATAACCAATGGAAGCCCTGACCATGAATATTGGGTAGTAATTATATCCAGGCCACCTGTAATATTGTTTGATTGTCTCTGTATGACCCGGCCTTTTTCATCATAAATATTTACGGTACTAAATCCCAATGTGGAACCTAATAATTTTGTCCAAGTCCCTGTTACCAGTCCTTTTACGTACTGCGATTGCACACCTGACTGAGGGTAAGGCCATGTTGAACCTGAAGGAAGAAAATAAGTGTCGAATGCGGAATTTCTTGAGGCACCCACCAGGTAACCGTAGGTAGAGACCCAATTGTAGTTATCGTAAAAGGTCCGTGTTAGCACATCATAAGTTTGCCCTGTGAGATCGGGATAACTGGTGCTGGCAGCGGCCCGCTCTTTATGATAGATTCGATCCTGGTTATCCTGCCAAATACCTGTTGTGATTGGCCTGTTCCATTCATCGTAAGCTGTATAGATCCATTTTTGAGCAACCCCGGTTCTCATATTTGCATCCTGTATCAGCACGAGCCTATCCCTGGCATCGTAAACCATCCAGATTTCACCTGCACCCGGAATTTTTTTCATCACCATGCGATTACGGTCATCATATTCGTAGCGGAAACATTGTTCATTCAGCAGAGTAGAAGAAAGTACCCACGAAAGGCCAGGCAATGATTTTACTCCTTCAGGTTGTATAATGCACCTTAGATTATTGAGATCGTCATAAATATAATAGGTGCATAGCCATCCGGAATTACTGCTACCTGTTCCAGCATCCGGCGTGGCTGTAAGCTGAACCTTTTTCAAGATTATCCTGTTGTTCTTGTCTTTGAATTCAATAACCTGTTTGTCGTGTTCATCGACCGTAATGGTTTTATATAACTCGTTGGAAAGATAAGAGCCGATTACACTGTATGTTCCCCATCCGTTTGCCAGATTCTCTACCCTCCATTTTTTTACATCATCAACCGGTGTGTTAAACCAGTATTTGGTTTCGGTTCCGCGGTTGTTGCCCACCCAACTGTTTCCAACGGGCATTATTTTTTGTATTCGATTTAAAGCTGAGAGCTCATAGTCCGTTTTGCCATAGAAATAAGTTTCACCCTGGCCTTTCAGCACACCTTCCGGATCATTGTAAAAATCGCCTTGTTGCTGAAAGGGGTTTAATTTTATTCTACCATCTGAAATAGAATTGTTTCCGGCATTTGTATTCGCAACAAAAGGAAGGAATTTAAACTGTTCTCTACCCATTTCATCATATACTACAGGTATCACAAGGTCTGCCAGAGTACCTGGTGCAGTTTCAAGGCTGCCCTGCCTGATCACGGTTTGCACCTGCCTGCCCAGTCCATCGAAATAGAAAGTGCTTTGTTTTACCTCACGCCTCGCTCTCGTCTTAAGTAATGTTGGATCGCTTTCCGGTATTCTTGGTGTCCAGGTCCGAACGTAGTTAACCGAAAAAATCCCAGGGTACTCCTTTGGAATGACCTGGCCGAAACTTGTAATAACAAGGCACAGAGTTGAAAGAAGGGCCAGTTGGTTCAACCAATCACGCCTTACAATTGCGGTTTTCATCGATCAGTTAGTTTTAAGCATTTCTCCCAACACAGCGGCTTGATGGGAATATATATTGTTTTAAACTAGAGGGAATAGGTTCCTGAGATCTGTATAGGCATAGTGCCATAGCTACCATACAACTTTACCTGGCCTGTTGGAGTTATTTGGATCATACCCGAATAACCAGCTGAGTTGTAATTAATATTTCTGGCGGCGGAGGGAAGGAACAATGGTCCCGACAGTGTGCCGATCTGGATACCAGCTCCACCACCTGGTTGGCTTTTTTGAATAACCAATAAAACATTCACAGTATTAGAACCGGTAAGTGTGAAGTTGGAAGTGAAGCTATTGAATCCACAGCAAGATGTATATGACCAGTATGGGTAACAGGTTGCAGTGCTGTTTGCATAATTCTGTCCATTCGCGTTGATTTCATTATCAGCTTTTTGATTAGCATCAGCCTGATTTATAAATGAGCCGTATTTATTTAACGGAACTACATACAAGGCGCTTCCTGCATAACCATAAGGACAATTGTTCTTGTTAAAGAGGGCTGATCTTTCCTCATTGCGATAGGGAAATGAAACGATGTCTTTTAACATGTATTCAACCTGACTGATTATTTTGTTGTTATTATCTCGTGTCCTTGCAAGACGGCCCATAGCATCGTATTCATAGTAGGTGTTTAGTCCATTATGGTCTTTGACCTGTTTTAATTCGAGGCCAGCTTTTGGGTTATACAAGTAAGTAGTCACGAAAGAGCTGGGTAGCTGTGTTCGCAGTTTGTCAACCTCTGCCAATAGTTGTTGGTCGCCAAGAGGTGGATAGGTAAGCAGTTGTGGATTAATGACAGGTTCGATCGCAGAATATCCGCTACCGGTAACTTTTGCGATAACGCGGGATTTAGAATAACTCCATATAAAAGCGCTTTTTAAACCATCAATTCCCTGCATTTCCAGGATATTTCCATATTCATCATACCTGTTGAATTGTGTTGTCACATAAGGCTCATTGCCTGATATCTGCAGCAAAGTGCTTGCGGGCTTTATCAGCGCCATACCATTAAAAAACCCATAGTTGACCCTTTCCTTCCCGGTAAGCGTTGTTGCCAGGTAATTTTCGGATTCAATTACGGGTCCCGTAATACCCCGGCTTACCATAGAGTCGTAGACTGCTGTGCCGGCAAACTGATATGGATATTTAAACTTTGTCGTGACAACGTTTCCTTTACTGTCATTTTGAGTGGTCTGAATAATGTTTCCGAACTGATCATATTGGTTTGTTGTCTCTGTGACCATCAATTGATTTGACGGCCCGCTGGAAGGATACAATTTGCGGGTGATTTTTTCAGGTAGAAACTTGTATGTGTAATATCCATACGCGGTAGCGGTGGTATAGACTGGAACAAATGAAGCTGGATTGATGTAATAGCCATTCATCATGGGCACCTGGAAACCGAGGGCCTCGCTACCGCTATATGGATTAATAATTGAAAGCGTTGTACAGTATCCTCCAAAATCTTTTCGAAGGGAGCGTACAAAATTGGAATCGGCGCCGGCACCTATACGCACATACGTGTATTCTGTTTTCTGCAGCAGTGTTCTACCGGCAGTATAAATATCTTCAGAGAGTAATAGTCCTCTTTCAAAGCTCCTTGACCTGTACGGAACTCCCAACTGGTAAGGTGTGATCGTACTTATGGCATCATAGTCATTATAGCCGTTATCATGATTGGTAAACTTGTAGATCTTGTAGGAGCCGTCCCTGGATTTTTCCACAACTTCGCTATAACCGCACAACGCACCTGAGTTGGAACTCATAGGCACAACGCCGTTGGACGAAAACAGGCTTAAATACATCCCATTCATGATAACGGAATAATTATAGTGGGTGAACGCTGGCCTTCCATCGAGTACACCACTCGATGTGAGGGATGTAAGCGGTAATAGAGGATCGTAGCCATTAACATAAAAGAATTCTTTCGCTTCACTGTTGCCCAATCCGTCACTACTGGTGATCTTTTTTATTCTCAGACCACCAGCCTTTCCATAGCCCGCGGGAGCATAGTACCTCGTAGTGGTCTGCAGGTATTTGCCATAGTCATTACCTTCATACTCGAACGTGGATTTACCACCGGTTGGATAAGTGATCTCGGTAAGGACATCGATTTTAGTACTTAGCTCATCAGGCTCCCTGTTTGATAACATACTCCCACCAAACCACAAAAAGCCCCCATATAATGGATCTCTTTTTAACGGCCTGTTGATGGCAAAACCCCAATGATCGGTCAGATCTGAGACATAACCGGGCGCTGCAGCTCCGTAGTCGTTATATTTAAACAGGTAATCCTGCGATTCATTACTCTCGATGTTGCCTTTGATATTTATGGATAAAAGCTTTAACCGCTCATAGATGTTTTCCCGATAATTGAATTGCACTCTTTTGAAAGCTGTCTTCGCCATGTTACTGTTCAGATCGGGAGTAGAGATAATGATGCTGTCCAGTTTGAACCAGGCAAACTTGTTATTATTTATATTTCCATCTGAATAAATCCCGTTAGCCACATAATATGGAACAGAATTCCTGGCATTCATAAAACTGAAGTAATAACCGTCGAGTCCCTGTGGAGGACTTTGTTGCGAGGGAAGTCTTCCCTGTTCATCCCTGAAAGGTTCAAAATAGGTACTGGTTGGATACGACAGTTCATTACTTTTCGAATATTTCAAGTCGATGCTAATGCCATTCGAGGAGGCAATAAGATAGGGGTAGACAGGGGAGCTTACCGTTCCGGAAAGTCCTTTAGCGTCAACAGCCGACGGTTGATCGCACCTGCTAACATAAAACCGATTCTGACTTTCAAAATATTGAAAATTGCTCTGGAACGGGCCACGTTCGTAGAAGATCCTTATGGACCCTGCTCCCGGGAATTTTATTTCTGCCAGGTACCAGCTTGTTGCCAGTAGCCAGACCCTGTAATTGAACCCCGGAGGGCTGATGCTTGATGAGTATTCAATAGCGTCGGTGCCGTCGGTTTTGCCAAAAACATATTTGATCCCTGCGTTGTCTATCAATGTGAATTTTCCAAACACTTTGGGTTTAAATGACAAAAGACTTTGAGAACTCGGTACGCTATTATGAAAGAAAGGATCAATTAAGTCAGCATTATCAAAAACAACCCGGATATTCTTATTACACTGCACACGCCATTTCCCCAGGTGATCTAAATAGAATTTGCCTGAATATCCCAGGAAATTGAAATCAAATTCATCCGGTTCCCTGTCTGTCCGGTCCATCTGGATAAGACCTGTATTCGAGTTATTGCCCAGGCTCAGCAGTGTATCGTTTGAACTCCAGTTATAGCTATTTAACCGGTTATAGGTGTAATAGAAACCGTATGTGAAATAATCGTCACTACGCCATTCGTCAGGGAGCTTATTAATTTTCCTTGTAATCACTCCCCCAAAATTTAGCGACCAGTTCGCACCCACCCACGATGGATGAACATCTGGTTTAAAACCCTGTGCATGATAATTCAGGCTGATCGGAAAATTTATTTCATTTGTTTTAATTGTGTAAACCGGGATCTCAATTGAAGGCAAGCCTGTAAAATAAGAAACAGGCGTTTCAACGTATTGTCCGAAGCTGGCTGCATTGGGCGAAGCGATAATTGGACCAGCTGGTTTGCTTTGAGAATAAGTGCCGGCGTTTAGTAGGAGACAGGCTGCAAAAAAGATTTTTCCCCTTTTCATAAATTTCCAGTTTAATGTTGCCTTAGTTTAAGTTGTACGCTACTCTCATCAATAAAGGTTGTGACCTGAGCCGGCGGTGATAGCTCAAGAAGTCCCAGAGGAGCTGCAGTTTTGTTTTTTTAAGGATTTTATTTCTCCCCGGGATGAACTTACTTATTCCTATCAATCCGCTTTGTTGCCAGTTTGCGATATGTTTCAGCCGCGGTGGAATTTCTAAACTGGCTTGATGGTTCAATTCATAACCTCCGGCCATCCACAGGCTTCCTTTCAACTCCCAATCGATAAAAGTTCTTAACCCTATGCCCTGACAGGAAAATTGCAGGTGGCTCCAGTTTCTGCCCAAACCCAGTTTATAACTTGAGCCAATCCCAATGGTCGATCTGTCATTTAATTTATATCCAAGCGAAAGCCCTAACTCGCTTGTCATCAGCAATAAATCCTGTGTTTTTTGGGTTTGAACATTTAATCCGAATTCAATTCTTTGCAAAAACGTTTTTGTTTTTTGGTTGTTGGGTTTAAAATTTCCAGGCATCAAATCGGTGCTGTTGTTTTTGCGGGACTCCAGGATTTTAAGTTTCCATTTATCCAGTCGGGTTTGTGCTTCCTGTAAGTTGTGCTGAAACAGGCTCCGGGCATTTGCATCCGGCAATTGCTGTTCGAGAATATTATTTACCTGAGTTCTTGTTTGTAGCCCGACAAGATTTCCCTCTTGGAAAGAGTCAACCATATATTCTGGCATTGGAAAAAGAGAAGCAAGCAGGCTATTCTTACGGAAAAAATCCCGGAAAACTTTGCTTTTGCTCACTATTTCAATGACTTTACGTGCCGCTGTCCCCGGGTCATCAAGCATTACCCTGCATTCATTTAATTTTTCGCCGAAGTAGTACACCTGCCTGCTTATCTTTTTTATGTCTTTAGCGAGACCAAATCGACTGATGCGGTCTTCCAGGAACTGTCTTCGCTCATCTAAAAAGCTTCGTACCTCATCTCCTTTTTCAAATTTGTTTTGCAGAGCATTTAGCTTGGCCAGGATCTGTTCATTGTCAATGCCTGTTGTCGATTCAGGGGTACTATTAAAGAATTTTAACGCTGTAAGCAAAGTGTCGAGAACGGGGATATAGTGTTTTATTGATAATTTACCAGTCAATCTTTCCTCCAAATTCTTATATTCCTGTTTTGCGTTCAGGAATAATTCTTTTGCTTCGTCGGGATCGATTTTTTGTAGTTTTTTCTGGATCCTGCCCTCCCGCTTTTTAAAATTTCGCATGATCTTTTCCGTTTGGCTGCTAAGCCTTTCGTTCAGGCGATCAGCTTTTGCAGCAGTTTTCACGAAAAAAGCGGGAGAGCTAAGGAAACAGCTGTCCTTCAATGATCCGGGTGCTTGCGCCCGTAGAAGAACAGTCGAACATACCAGGATAAATGTTTGAAGCAGTTGGTTTGACATAGGAATGTTTTTATAATCGGGTTAATGATTCGTTTCTTAGAAGTGTGAATATCGGATAGCGGGGTGCCGGCTCCCTAGAGAAAAACCACAGTTTCTGGAAGTTTTTTTCTTCAAAACTTTGCTGATTTTAACACGGCAGATGTTGTTCATTTGCCCTACCTTACCAAGGCAGTATGTTATGACTGATGTTTATCCACCGAGGGGGCTGACGTATATTAAGTCACTGGACGGCCTGCGAGCGATGGCAGCTCTTATGGTCGTTTTCTTCCACAGCCCTGTCAGGTTGTTTTCTTTCCAGTTTGGCTGGGCCGGAGTTAATCTTTTCTTTATCCTTTCCGGTTTTTTAATCACCAGGATACTGATAAACTCAAAAGCGCTCTCTTTCTCGCGCTATTCGCTCTATTTTTATTCCAGGCGGAGCCTGCGCATCTTTCCGTTATATTTTTTTTACATCTTGCTGGCAGTCGCTCTATTATTTTGGTTAAACCGGACGATGATAGTTCCGGGGCCGGAGTTAGCGCAGGGGGTTCATGATTTCAGGAGCAATTATCCCTACCTGGTTACTTACACCTATAATTTCCAGCAGGTGATAAACTTCCTGCATCATCGTGATTACAGCAGTTCCCTGGCTTTTGGACATCTTTGGTCCCTTTCGGTCGAGGAACAATTCTACCTGGTCTTTCCCTTCATAGTCTATTTTGTCCCGGTAAAATGGCTCAAAAGGATATTGGCTGTTACTGTTATACTTGTTCCTTTTTTGCGATTATTATTTGTCTTATGGATGAAGCAAAAAACAAGTGATCTGTTCTGGATCGGGGATGTGCTTTATATATTGACACCGTTCCAGCTTGATGCATTAAGCCTCGGTGCCTGCCTTGCTTTATTTGATTTCGGGGCTATTGTAAAGAGGTGGAAAGTTTGGTTATGCGTAGCAGCAGGATTGTTGGTCATTACAGGAATCGTTCATTTGCTGGTTCTGCCAACATACAATGTAAGGATCGAAAATAGTTCTCTTGGCTTTGACAACCCGGTCTATCACCTGATCAATCCCATTGAAAATTTTATATTGAACAATCGGTATTTGTATACGATCCCGTTGCTGAACCTGTTTTTCGGGCTGTTGGTGCTGGCGGCGGTGAATGGAAAATTATGGTCGCGTTTTTTTGAGAACAGGATTTTGGTGCAGATCGGGAAGATATCGTACGGGATCTATATTTATCATTTGTTTTTCTCTTATCTCTTCCGCGAAATGGCATTTAGGATATTCGGCGATCTCGACTCCAGCAATATATTTATACAGGGACTGATGATGATTACCTACCTGGCCTTACTTTTTGGAATAGCCAGTATCAGTTTTTATTATTTTGAAATGAAATTTCTCAGGTTAAAAAAGAAATTTTCAGCCAGTCCTATTCAATAATTTAAGGAGATTTATTTATACCAGGCTTCCACGTAGTTTCTTTTAAATATAAACGGCGAGATCATCAGGACCGCTTCTTTTGGCTTCTGCTGCTGGTCTGCCTGTCCTTCAAAAATCATATATTTTTTGTTTTCAAATCCTTTGAAACTAAAGCCTTCCAGCAATGTAAAATATTTGCTCTTATGCATGCCATAATCCTTGAAATAGATTGTCTGCTTTCCTGTCATAATATTCTGACAAACATATGCATATACGCTATCTAAGGCTGTGTAAGCCATGATTCTTTCGTTTTGCTCTGGGAGGATATATTTTTCTCCGGTCCCGTTACTGATTATCATTTTGCTCCCCTGTTCATCCAACTTAATTGACTTGGCCAAATCTGGAGAAAAAACATGCTCAGGAGCTCTAGGTTTGGCGATATTTAAGTGATCGTATACGGTAAAACGTGGAAATTCCATTATTGGCATAACAGTCATAAAATCAGGTACTGAATTTGTAAGATTGCAGTTTTCGAGGTCATATGCTGAGACATTCAACAAAGAAGGGTCTGTCCCGGATTTTTCGCCGTATATAAAATAGCGATTATCGTCCAATTTGGAATATTCTATTTTTCCATTTAATTCCTTTCGAATTAATGGATCTTCCCTTTTTATCACATAAATTTTGTTTGAAGCAATAGTAAGCTTAAAGAAATCAGATAGTTCCAAATTATCTTTTCTAAAGAATTCAATCGTTATCCCTGATTTTTGCGCCAGGTATTCTTTGGACAGATTCAAATTTAGAAAGGGGCCTTTTTGGGTGGTTTTTTTATCGTATTTCCAAATAGTTCCTTTTTTGTAATAGAACAGGTCGCCATGTGTATCAAAATCGGCGGCAACAACGTCGACAGTGTCGATATTTTTGAATTTTACTTTGCCTGAATCTGATAAAAGAATGGTTCCAATTTTGATTATACTACTATCATCGTGATTGGAACTAGCCTCTTTATTGTATGGTTCGCCTGTAAAAAAGTCGTCTGTATTTTTTGAAAATTTCACATTTGTTAGATACCTGTAATTAAACATGCTATCAAAAATCACCAACCTGACACTCGTGTTTGTGTCAGCTCTTATAACCCTGATAATTGGTCCTTTGGAAATAGCGATATAATTGTCGGTAGTCTTAATTTGAGAGCCGTCATAATGAAAAATTAAAAGCCTTTCAAGGCTGTCAAGTTTTCTTTTTAAAGTATCATGAGTCAAAAAGAAAGGCAACCATTTTCTCATTGAATGAATAGAGGTTAAAGAATTATTTGCTCCTTCATAATCACCCTGGTGAACTGAGTTGTAGAAATTATTTTCTAATATTGTCAGGTTAGCCATTTTTGCCTTGAAATTTTGCCAGAAACCCCATCCTGCAAGAATAGCAACTGCACCAGCAAATAGCACAGCGACATTTTTTCTTCGTATAGCTTTCTTTCTCAAAGTAACTTCTCGCTGATACTGTGCTTCTTCCTCCTGTTCTGCCTTTTTGTGGTGTGCTTTGCATAATTCGATAAAGTCGTCAAATTTTTGTTTCTCATCATCGTTAACACATTTTGCCTTGATCTTTTCTTTAATGGGATCAATCTGGCTGAGCTGGTATTCGGTCAACATACCGCCGCTGTTCATGTTTTGGCGGACAAGATGGTACAATTCGGTAATTTTTTGCTGCTCCTGCGATCTTCTCTTTGCGATCTTTGATGCAAGGCTGTCATGCTTTAGTTCAAAAACACCACCCTTGCGCCGGAGTATTTGCGCCTCTTCCAGCTTTTTCAAAATATTATATAGCAGCGTTTCCTCCATTTAGTTCGATAATTGAGTCCTGATCTCTTCTTTTTTTAGGCCTTGTTTTGTTTCATTCACTGACACCAGCATATTGAGAACACCCCAAATATCTTCGATCTTACAATCAAGTCCAGCCCGTATTGATTCTACTTTTTCGTCTAAAAATTCCGCAAGAATATCGTCCACTTTACCAAGAGCGGCGAGATCGGCAAAAAGGAGCTTGGTGGTTCCTTCGGGAAGCGATCTCAGTAATTTGTCAAGATAGACCTGCAAATTCGGGAGGTCGACCATTTTTGTTTCTTTGTCCTTAATATTATCATATATCAAATCAAGCGAGCTATAGTGTTCATTGAGCTTGGTCAGGTGAGGTAAGTTTTCAAACTCTTTTATCCCGTTTTTTGTCAAAATATCGCTGATCAGGTTTTTTACAACTATTTTGGACAGCCGTCCAACCCTGAAATAATTATCCATAATACCCGGAAGCGTGCTTTCATCCGCGTTCTTATCTATGTTTTCTTCCAGCCCATTAATTCCCTGGGTGTTTTTCCTGCCCTCGAATTCGTAAAGGCTGCCGAGGTATTCTTCACGTACAACCAGGATGACCTTTACGTTTAGGTTGCTTTCCACGCAGGCTTTCAGGAAGGAAATAAAATCTCTTTGTTCCTCCTCCGTACCATAAATGAAGAGTTCTTCGAATTGATCGTATATCAGGTAGATGGTTCGAAAGTAATCCCGGTACAATTGTTCCAGGCATTCAATTAAATAATCTTTCGTTGAACCGCTTTGGTGTATAGGACGAAAGAGTGTTTTTGCCCTGCTTTGAATACTTTCAAAAGTACTTTCATTAATGGGTTGATTTCTTTTTTTCCGTATCAGGACTTCCATCCAATCCGTATCGGAAAATTGGTTGGCAAGTCCACACTGTATGAGAGAGGTCTTCCCGGTGCCTGAAAATCCAAATACAACTGTAAGGTTGCTTTTATTTACCGTGCGATAGAGCTCTGCAATGGTATCATCCCGCTGGAAGAAAATACCGCGGTCGTTTTTTTCATACGCATCGAGGAACTTAAGGCTTTTAGGTACTTTGTTCTGTGGCATTGTCCAGTCCGATATTTGCTTTAAAATAGTCAAAGTATTTTTTTCTTTCTTCCAGGGTCGGAAATTGTATCAGCTGATTATACTTTTTCGGGGTACCGGAAAACATTTCTCTTTCTTTTGTAGCTATCCTGTAATAGAATTCTAATGGATTTTTTTCTGCATATTGAAAAATATGGATCTCTGGCTCTTTTGTAGAATCCAAATTCGAACCATTCTTATCGATGACAAGCGGCCACAGATTTATATACTCTTCTTTGGCCAAAAGCACTTCTGGCGCCGCTGTTTTGGGAAGTATAATTACCGTTCCGTTGTGATAGCAGGCATTTTGGGTGGAGAATTCATGGGAATAGCTTTGATAGGAGTCGCCATAGAGATTACTAATATCATGCTGGAAGGTTACAGGCGCAAAATAGCCGCGGATAACTTTGATCAGTTTAATGGCAATCATGTTGTACTTAACAAAGAAAGAAAGCTCTTCCATCAGTTTAAATAAAAAAGTCCTGAAGACGAACCCTTCTTCTTTTGCAGTTGCCCGGAATTTATTGCCCAGCATCTCATTCCCATCCTGTCCAAAAATTTCAACCACCCGTTCATTGGTCATTGTGGCAAATTTCTCCTTTTCAATGATTGCAATCGTCTTGAAAAAATCGGCATTTACAGAAAACTCTTTTATCTGCAACTGTCCACTATAATGCACTCCTTTTTCCAATACGTTGAAATACCATTCTCTATTAACAGGGCCCCATATTTTCTCGATAAGGTTCTTGTAGTCCTTTTGGAGGTATTTGTGATCGGCCAGGTCCTTGATCACGATAAAGCATAAAAACCGAAGCACTTGCGTATACATTTCCTCGTAAAATGCATCGTTCATCTTTTTTTCATCAATGGGATAGAGGAATTGCTTTAAAAGGTATGAAATGACAATAGGGTATCTCTTTAATATTAGTGATTTCAGGAATTCCGGGTTGCTAAACATTTCACTCCGGGTATTTGTCCTTTCTGTTTCAATCGACATGTCATTGCTAACGAGTTTCGGTTTATTAGCGCCAAAAACATCTTTTTCTTCCCGTACTATCGCATTATAGAGGTCTATCAGTTCGTCATAATAGTTCGTCCTGCCTGCACCTTCCTCAACTGAGTTAAAATTTTTTATGAACGGAACATCGCCGGTATTGCCTACTCCTCCGCTGACCGGTGCTGGCGCCTCTTCAAGATTTAATAACTCAGCCGTATAGTTGAATACATCCCTGGCGGATAATTTTTCGCCTTTTCCAGGAACTCCATTGTTTAATACTTCGATGATCTTTTTTGTAAATGTCGATAATTGTTGATTTAGCGGGTATTCGGAATATTCGTGATTTGCCGATGAAGCCATAACAAAGCAATTACTACCCAGCGGCATGCTGTCGAATATGTTCGCACTGAAACAGCAATCGAAAATAGCGATCAGGTTGAAACTATTTTCATTCCGCAGGCTTCCGAACAACTGTGCACAATTTATCTTGGTCCGGTTACTGGTTGGATCAGTATCTTTTGCAGTGATATAGTATTCTGCAGTACCGTTGTTTTGTATTACAGGGGGTAATGCATGACCGGCATAATAAAAGAATAAGTTTTCGGCCTCGGTATTCTCTTCAATAAAAGTTTCTATCTCGTTTAGGAACTCACCGGAAGTAATCGATATTATTCTTCTTATTTTATCTGTTCGTATCCCAAATTTTTCATGCAGAAACTTTCCCATGTCGGATACGTTTCCAAATGAAGCCGGTAGTGCATGCAATTTATTGTGAGTATAGCTGTCAATACCTACCAGAATGGCGATTGTCTTATCTGGATCAATGGAATACATGAAAAAAATTTAGACGGCGGTCTTGGTTAAAAGCGCTTTGATTTCCCCCAGTACGGCGTCAGCATCCCTGACATTTTTTATTGCAATTTTTGTGGATTTACCATCTTCTGTGGGATATTCTATCTCGATGCTTGACTGGCTTTTTTCCAGGCGATTGGCTGAGGTTTCAACCCAGGTTTTGATTACATCAAATAATTTTCCGATTACATTTTGACCTACTACGATAGAAAGAATGGATTCAAATAATCCGCCTGCTGCGGCATCGGCCGGTAAGGTACTTTCAGACTGCGTTACTTTCGTGTCTTTGATCTTGTAATGGTCGATTGTTTTTTTCAGGTTGGTTGCCGACTCGATATCCTTTGATGAGGTAGAGGAGTGGATAGCTATCTTCAATTCCATACACTAAAGTTTATGGTGACTTAATAAAATTGACGGCAGACCTGTAATCGGGGTGTGTTTAGAAGGGAGCGAACGTCACCATAAACCTATCTTATTATTTTCATATCGACAACCGTTTAAACACTGATTTTTTTGAGGTGTATACACCCTGAGGTCAAAGATTAAACACCTTTTACCAATAGGAATTATGCCATTTGTCAATTTTCAGGAAACTATTTTTTTTTCTTTTAAAACTATAACATAAATTGCTATAGACGGTTTTACTATCAATCTGCACCATCATAATCCTATCGAAATCCACCTGCTGACCTCACACAATTAGACAAACACATATCGACCTAAACCTTTTGTTTATGAAAATAATCTTCCGGAGACTGGCTGCAATTTGGTTTGTTTTCCTTTCCATTTTCATTTCACATCAGTCGAACGCGGCCTCGGCAAAAGATGTCAATTCAAGAGTCAATACAGTCAGGAAAAATTTACAGGCCAGGATCAAAAGTAACAGCCAGGCCAAACTTGACGGTGCCGAGCACTACGGGCAAAACCAGCTAAGTGAGTGGATCAATTGGGGCAACTGGGGGAATTGGAATAACTGGAACAACTGGCGAAACTGGAACAATTGGGGTAACTGGGGAAACTGGAAAAATTACTGATAATTTTATAACGCTACAAAGCTATCAAGGTGAAAGGTGTTGACCTCCTTATCATTCAACCAACACCCTTCTGTAATATTAACTGCGACTATTGTTATTTACCTGAAAGATCGAACACGCAAAAGATTTCGCTTGATACAGTAGGGCTTGTTATTGATTCGCTTGTTGAGAATAATATGCTTGGCAAGCGGTTGTCTGTTGTCTGGCATGCCGGTGAGCCATTGGTTCTTTCTCCATCTTTTTACCGGCCATTCTTCGATCTCATATCTTCTAAACTACTTCCTATTAATGTTTCCTGGCAGCATTCTGTCCAGACGAACGGCACCCTGATCACACAGGAATGGTGTGATTTTATTATTGAAATGGAGATAAAGATCGGGGTGAGCATTGATGGTCCAAAGGAAGTACATGACGCTAACCGGAAAACCCGTTCGGGAAAAGGGACTTTTGATAAGGTGATGCATGGGATCCAGCTTCTCAGAGACAATCACATAAATTTTCACGCGATCTCCGTTGTGAGCAAGTATGCTATCGATGATCCGGATTCATTCTTTGAATTTTTTTACAATAGCGGCATTTATGATCTCGGCTTGAACATCGAAGAAGTAGAAGGAGATCACGTTCAGTCATCCATTTTCGACACAAACTTGCAGGAAAAAGTGAAGGCCTTTTACAGCAGGCTATTTGATTTATACATGGCCAGCGACAAAAAAATGCGGATAAGGGAGTTTGACCGCAGCCTGGAAGCCATTCTCAGGAATCCTGGCGAGCCCGATATCAAATTATTATCTACAGAAACGCACCAGAATACACCGATGGCTATCGTGTCGTTGGACTATCGCGGTAATTATTCTACTTTTTCGCCGGAGCTCATTGGGCAGCCGGCGCCAGCTTATAATAATTTTATCCTGGGAAATATTCACCGGGATAATTTTTCATCCCTCCAGGCAAATGAATTATTGAAGTCCATGACCGGGGAAATAAATGCAGGCATCCAGAAATGCCGGGAAGAATGCGAGTACTTCTATGTATGTGGAGGTGGTGCACCAGCAAACAAATATTTCGAAAATGGCAGTTTTAATTCCTCAGAGACTAATTATTGCAAGCATAATATAAAAATTCCCACCGAACTGGTCTTGTCTTACCTGGAAGAGAACCTCGCTGCCTGGTGATACAGAGCGGGAAACAGGCCACAGAGAGCCGCAGAGGGCACGCAGAGAGCCACAGAATTTTTTTCTGTCTCTTACAATTCATCTGCGTATTCTCCGTGGTTCTCTGTGGGCTATTTGCGGCTACGGAGAGCAGCGGATAGGAGAGCCACCGAGTTTTTTCTATCTCTTACAATTCATCTCTGTGGTCCTCTGTGCATTCTCCGTGGTTCTCTGTGGGCTATTCGCGGCCGCGGAGAGCAGCAGCGGATAGGAGAGCCGCAAAGTGCTATCGGACGAGGCACTACCGACAATTGATATTTACTACCACAGCCGAATCTTTCGCCTCTACTGGCACATCAACTGATGTATTATCCGTGAATTCAAATGTCAGGCCTACAGGCCGGTTGTATTCAACTTTTTCGATGGGCAGGTAGTTGAGATCGTTTCCTTTTTTTACATTGATCGTATCGAACCTGTCTAGCCTGCTTACAATGACGCGGCTTATTTCTTTGTTGCAACCAGGATCTTTTTTAATGAAGGCAGTAAACGAGACCGGCTCGTATGTGCCAGGGTAGACCATGGTGGGTTTGAATAGGGTTAAGAGGATATATAACGTCGCGGCGGGCAAGGTAAGTAACACGATCCTGAGGAAGGTGACATTACGTTTTTCGAACTGCTCCTCCTGGAGTACGAACTCTTCTACCGTAGTTGTTTGTCCTTTGCCGTTAAGTGGCATCAGGCCGTTTTTTGTTCTTTCCTTCAGCGACCATTCGTCGAGATCTTTCCAATAATGAAGGAAATCGTTTTTTACATCCGCATACTGTTTGTATCGTTGCGGGTCATGCGCATAAAGAAAAAAGGAATTGATGCGCGCCTGTATTTTAAGTTCCTGCGAGGCTGGCGAGTCACGGGCGACCAACGGATCAATCTCATTCAATAAATTCAAAATTGTTTCCCGGGCTATTATTTCTGTTGCTGGTTCCAGGGAATCCAATAGCTGCAGGCGCGTGGATTGTGTCCACTGACTGGTGTGCAACCAGGGTATTCTTGAGATCTTTAGCAGGGTATCATAATCAAGCGATGGTTTCCCGGAGCCTTCAGGATATGTTTTGACAATGGCGGCAAATAAAGCGAGCGTAATATTCCAGTTAAGCCGGGGATAAACGGCGAGCGAACAAATTACCTGGAAAAGTATTTCGTCATCCAGGTATTCTTTTATTTGCGCCAGGGTCCTAAACTCATGATTTAATACGGCATATTTATCTTTTATCCGGCTGGCCAGGATACCGGGCTTTACATTTGCGTCTTCGCTAATTGCTTTCGACAATAATTCTATGCCAGCAATTTCTGCTGGAATTAGCTGGAATGAAGACTCTTGTAATTTCTGTTCGGAGTATGACCAATCAGACAGTGGGAGAGGAGTAATAACAAACCGCGAATCCCATTTTTGAAAACAGGTCGACAGGTCATTTTGCAGGAGACGCCCGCTATCCAGGAATGAGCGGCAATCACCCATAATGATCAGGTGATGATCGGCATATTCATAGGACAGATCGCCGAGGCTGTTAACATGTCCGGCTGCGTCTTTAACTATCCTTGCATCTTCTTCATAGAAATATTTCCGGATATGGATATTGGTGCTTTCCAGGAAATGAATGAAAAAATTCCAGAGCTGGTTAATATGCGCATCCGGAGCGGTATGATCGATAAGAAAAAGGTACCTTCTTTCTTTCCATTGACCATCGAAGACCAGCGAAGGAAAACCCGCGTTTTTTGTTGTGCTAAGAACGCTTTCTTTTACGTTCAGCTTTATGTTTTCGATCAACGCTGGGCGTTTCAGGTTCGTTCTTATCGTCGAAAACTCTTTTGTTTTTTGAATTAAGAAATTATTGTCGGGGAACTGCAGGAAAGCAGACAACAGCTGTTCAGGTGCTTCTGTATTCCCGGGCTTATTAAGTACGCCATCGTTATCCTCTTTTTCCTTTGCCTGCTTCTTTGCCTCCATGATCTTTTTTCTCTCGTAAAAAATGATATAGTAGAGAATAGCGCCAAGCCCCAGGCCAAAAGCGCCAGCGATCTGTAAGATTATGTTTTGTTTCACCGGTACGATCGGCTGGCCATTATATTCAAGCCGCGTACTGATCGACGGCGGAATGGGTCTTTGTTGCGGACCCTGTTGAACAGTATTAGCAGGAGTAGCCGGGAATACTAAAGTATCGCGGGGAACAAACTGTTGCGGGTTATCGGCTGTGATTTTGCCATCCCGGTTTTTCTGGAAAAAAAATAAAAGGATCGCGGTGGTAATTACCAATAGGAATCCTGCAATTTTTAACCCAAAAACAAGATGCTTGTGGCTCATCCAGCGGATGAAGAAGGATGGCTCCTTCCGCGGTTTTATTTTTTCGGATACATAAGCATCAATGATCCTGTAAATATTTTGCTGGTCTTCCGCGTTCTTTGCCAGGATAGGTGTTATGATAAATTTTAACCCGGAGAGATGCAGGGAAGACAGATCAGTCGACAACAGGACGGATTGTATCTCCAGTATCCTTTCAATGGAAACTTCATAGCCATTTTTCTTCAGAATGGCCAATAATTCACTTAATGGAATTTTATAGTCGGTTCCCGGTTCCAATAGGTCTTACCTGAGTTTTAATAATTGCTCTATCTCGTTCATATCTTCCCGGGTTTTAATGAGCGTGTACAAGCTTAACTGCAATGCTTTTTTGCGATACGCCGGGAGGTATTCCACGTTCTTTTCATCGATCTTGTCTTTTATAATCTCTTCGATATGCAGCACCTTCACCCAGTCCAGCAGTTCGCTAATAGAAGGAGGTTTCACATTCGATTTAGAGCGGATGACATGAAAAAGATGGATAGCATATTTATAATGCTCGGTGAAATCAATATGGTTGTCGCGTCCCAATTCCTGTATAAACGGCCCAAGGCGACCCAGTATGATCGACAACAATTCATCGTCGGTGGGAAAAGGGACATTATAAAACAGGCAGCGGCGAAGAAATGCATCGGGCAGGGTCTTTTCACTGTTGCTTGTCATGATCACCAGGCTTCGGGTTCTCCTGTCTTCACTTCTTACTATCTCTTTTTCCAGTTCGGAGATCGTGAATTTATTGTTTTCTATTTCATTCAGCAGGTCATTAGTAAAATCACGGGATGCTTTGTCGATCTCATCGATAAGAAGTACTGAGCTATGCGGCTCGTTCCTGAGCGAATCGATATTTCGTATACCCCCGAGACCATATTTCGAAAGGATGGTATCTCTTCCATGTGTCTGACAGATCGCCTGGCCCATAGCCGACAGGCTAATAAATTCCGCTACATTTTTCTTTCCTTCTTTATCCTGGAAATGAGAGATGGCATCGTATTGATAAAACAGATCTTTACCTGCAGAACCTGTTTTGGTGTTAAATACGAAGGGATGGACAAGAAAAGGAGTGAGATTGTTGTCCCTCTTTGAATGCAGGTACCAGGCTGCCCAGTAAGCCAGTTGTGTTTTGCCGGTCCCAGGTTCACCCGTTATCAACAATGGTTTTCCCAATTTGAGGGCTAGTAAAATGGTAGCCCTGAGAGGATTCGTTTCGCTCAGGTAGTAGGATTCGGGACTTTTATCATAGTTGCCAAACGCGATCTGGAAATTTTCTTGTTCCATAAGCAGGGTTTAATGGTTAATGCACGGCAATTCCTGATTTGCCGCAGCTTGTTGGTGGAATTTTCAAAAATAAAGAAAAAGCAGAGTTCTGGTTATTATCAAGATTTTGGCTAGTGTATCAACCGATAGCCCTGCTTACCGGACAGGCAGGTATCGGGTTTGAGAATTTGGTCATACATGGCGGATCCGTGCATACGCGTCAGCCTTACTATGTAACAGCGACACTTTATCGGAATGGTTTTCAATAGAAAATGTCAACGATAATTTGGTATGTAAATAAGAGTGGTATGTCTTTTGTGCAATAAAATGAAGTTTGCTCCACTTAACAAGCTCACAATAAAGATCCGCACAGTTTGTAACCCTTCCCGGTTCGGATAATCTAATAAATACACGATGATACGCCTGGATGATCAGGAAGATATAGCAACAAAGTCGTTAGACGATTCTAAGATTGTCCAGGAAATTCTGGAGGGTAAAAAGGATTTATATACGGTGATCATTCGCAGGTACAATCAAAGATTGTTCAGGATCGGTTTGTCGATCATAGACGATGAGTCAGTCATCGAGGAGATCATGCAAATAGCCTATATAAAAGCCTATGAGAATTTGGAGAAATTTAGATTCGAAGCGAGGTTTTCAACCTGGTTGATAAGAATCCTGGTCAATGAAAGCCTGATGTATTTAAAGCGAAGAGAACAGACTTATAAGCGGAGCAAAAATCACCTGGAAACTGATGTTCTCCAGTCTTCAGTAGAGTACAATACACCACTTAAAGAGATGCTTAATTCTGAATTAAGAACCGCATTGGAGTCATCCATTAAAGCATTGCCTGAAAAATACAGGACGGTTTTTATAGTCAGGGTGATAGAAAACATGAGCGTTGCGGAAACAATGGAATGCCTTGAGTTAACCGAAGCAAGTGTCAAAGTAAGGCTTAACCGTGCAAAGATCATGTTGCGAAATAAATTGAACAGCTACGTACAGAATGAAGAGATCATGCAATTCTACAAGCCACGATGTGATAAGATGGTTGATGCTGTGATGAAAAGAGTACTGCAAATAGATATTACTTAATAGCAATTCCCTCACCAAATCGTAAATCATGAGAAAGACATTTGCTGTGGCTTTCGGACTGGTATGTATTGTCTTTTTGTCGACAATCCTGATTCAATGCAAAACAACGAAGTCCGGCGACAGGAACGCTCCCGATATGTCCGGCGACCCGGATGATTTCAATGACGCCATTGAGAAGAACATGAAGGAAATGTTCGACAAAGGGAAGGCTGTTTTCCGCTTTGAGACATTTGGTGATGAAGTATTCTGGACAGATCAGTTGCAGCTTCAAAAAGCGATCGCTGACGAGAAACACGGTGGCATCGGCAAAGGCATTACTCCAAAGCAGGCCCTTGATGCCGGGCTGAAAGTTGATCTCTCTGTACTACCGAGATCTTTGAGAAGAAAGATCGCCCAGGGAAAATTGCTGGATGATCCGTGGGTCACACTTCAACTAATAAAAATAAATGCTGTCCTGGGAGTGGTTGGAAAATTCGATGGTAATGGAAACCTGACATCTATCGGTCTTACATGTGCTTCCTGCCATTCTACTGTTAGCCATGCGTCCGGCATTGGTAAACGGCTCGACGGTTGGCCAAATCGTGATTTAAATGTAGGAGCAATAATTTCGATGGCCCCCAATCTTGACCCGATAGCCAAACTCCTGAGTACAGATGTGGCCACGGTAAAGAAAGTTCTAGCAAGTTGGGGACCTGGTAAGTTTGATGCCGAGCTGAATTTAGACGGTAAAGCTTTTCGCCCCGATGGTAAGCCGGCAGCAACATTAATTCCTGAAGCATTTGGTCATGCGGGGCATAATCTTCACACCTGGACAGGTGGCTGGGGAAATGTTACTTACTGGAATGCATATGTAGCTAATCTTGAGTTGCAGGGCCAGGGAAATTTTTATGATCCCAGGCTGATGAATAAAGAACAATACCCGGTTGCAGCAAAAGCCGGCTTTGGGAATAAGCGAAGCGAGACTGATCACGTAAGTGATAAACTTGCTGCTTTGCAATTCTACCAATTGTGCATACCTCCGCCAAAGCCGCCCAGGGGTTCATACAACGAGGAATCGGCGATGCGGGGACAAATCCTTTTTTCAGGTAAGGCAAAATGTGCCAGCTGTCATGTACCGCCTCTTTTTGCCGAGCCTGGATGGAGCACACATAAGGCTGATGAGATCTGTATCGATGACTTCCAATCAAACCGTTCGCCAGATAAAAGCTATGTCACGCAGGCGCTGCGAGGTCTGTGGGCCCATTCCAAAGGAGGGTTTTATCATGATGGAAGGTTTGCAACCCTGCTTGATGTCGTGAACCATTACAACTCATGTAAGCAATTGAATTTATCAGAGGCAGAGAAAAATGATTTGGTGGAATATCTCAAGTCATTGTAACAGGTATAAAAAATTCGATCCCGATAGCTATCGGGATTAAACCCGAAAAAAGAAAGACGAAGCTGAAGAATCAGCGCAACAAATAAATTAGAAGTAGTAACCCTAATGCAATAAAGGAACCTGATTATTCAATATTTAGTAAAAATAAAACGTAATGAAACTAAGATCACTTATTAAGGTATCCATGGCCTTTGCGGTTATGTTGTTGGTAAACGCATATAGTAATAGTGCCGGTTCAAAAGAACATACTTCCGATAGCATGAATGGAAATACTAAGATAGCGGCCAGCGATATAAATGCCGGCAAAAAGGATGAACTCAGAACGGCTATGCGAAAACTATGGGAGGATCATGTAACCTGGACCCGCAACGTAATTCTTTGTATAATGGATGGACTTCCTGGCACCGACCAGGCGGTAACGCGATTGCTAAAAAACCAGGACGACATTGGCAATGCAATAAAGCCCTACTATGGCCACGATGCGGGCAAAAAGCTTACTGAACTTTTACGCGTGCATATTACAACAGCTGCGGACCTGGTCAAAGCCGCAAAAGTTGATAACAAAACCTCTTTTGATGATGCCAACAAAAAATGGACAGCCAATGCCGATGAGATCTCAGATTTTCTTAGCAAAGCAAACCCTAACTGGAAACTGCATGACATGAAAATGATGATGCATGATCACCTTAAGTTAACTACCGATGAAGCGGTAGCACGGAAGAAGAAAGATTATGATGCTGATGTCAGGGCATACGACCAGGTGCACGACGAAATATTGAAGATGTCGGATATGTTGACAGATGGAATTGTGAAACAGTTCCCGGGTAAGTTTTGAGACTCCAATTCGTAAAATGGACAATACAAATTAAAGAATTGCGACCGCCAAATTTTATGTCCAGACTTTCATTCCGGCCGTATTATCTGATCAATGTTACTGTTCCTTTTCTGCTACGGAGTCAAAGGCGTCCGAGCTGATATTTTTTTTCGCAATCACTTGCTTTTCCGATCTCTGAATTCGGATCTATTATCTGCCATCTCGATAAACCTGACAACATCAATGAGATTCACTTCCAGGACACCGGGTTCACAGATATCTTTTAGGTTCAGATTATACCGATCACGTAACAATCGTTCCAGGTCGCTCTTGGTCTTAACTCCTGAAGTTGTTTCTTTATACAGGGACATAAACAGTTCTGCATCGGAAAATGAGCGGTCCATTTCTACAAATAGATCCCGGAAACTGATACCATCCTGGAAGCGCCCGTATAATCTTTCTGCATATGTTTTATAAGGGAAAGGAAGCAAACTGGAAAGCCCCTGACCCTTCATCGCCGTTTTGAGTGTCGCGTAAATCTGCTTTTCGAAAGGAGCAATGAACTCGTAAATATTGTTCAATACTTTTAG
>Ga0066652_100000223_pt1 | contig 29500 bp, 30 predicted proteins | sample GraSoiAngelo_101_FD_71413 | JGI IMG/M metagenome (GOLD analysis project Ga0066652, IMG submission 71413) | Grasslands soil microbial communities from the Angelo Coastal Reserve, California, USA - 14_0903_02_30cm | ecosystem: Environmental > Terrestrial > Soil > Grasslands | place: USA... | reverse complement strand
CTCCATCTCTTCACAATATCCCATCTCAACTCGCCTTCAGAAAGTAGCGTTGCATTACCCTGGTGACGTGCAGCCGGTACTCCGCGCATATTAATAAATGGAAGCAGGTAAAAGGGAGGATCACTGATCGCCTGCTGCCCGTCGATACGAAGGCCGCCAACCAGTTTTTTTGAGATCGGCCGGTACCAAAACATAAAATAGTTCAGTAACCAATAGTCATAATCACTTCCAAGCACATTGTCGGAACAAACAGCCTCCATATGAAATTTTATTCCCCGATCAGGTGTAAAAATATTGTCCCTTGTATCCAGCTCAATGATTGCCCCAAGCTGGCTGATCATCTGCTCTTGTTCGAATTCTTTTGCAAGATGATTTAAAAGTGTGTCCCCAACATAACGTGTATCGGTTTTCAGGAAAAGATATTTGAAACCTCCATACCAGTGAGAGAAACCGATACGTTTAATTGCCTGCAGAAATACAGGGACGAGTTTGAAGTTGAATTTCATTTCTTTTTCACCCAACTGGTCAAATGTTTTGTAAAAAGACATGTTCAGGTTCAGATATCCACCACCGATCCTGTATTTGATACGACTTTTGACCAGCGTGCCTGAACGAAAGCCAATGAGGCCCCATGTATTATTGGCTGTATAGAGCCCAATGCCACCTGTTATATCCGGGGCTACCGGGGTCCTGATAAGTTTTTCTTTTACGGAATCTAGATAAGGAGGCCGCTTATTGATAAAAACAGGTATGAGCGCTCCACCAAATCCGCCAAGAGCCGGCTCGGTAATAATATATGGTATCGGAACAAACCCATTCGCGTCAATGACGTAATCGCTGACATCGAAAGCCCGATCCAGGGAATCCTTTAATGAGACACGTTTTTTTTCCTGTTGACCAAACATAATACCACAGCATAGCAGCCAAACGAAAAGACATGCGATTTGTTTTTTAATTCCCTTCATGCCAGGTTCTTTGATCGTTTGTTATTTTTTCGTTCCGTTGGGAGGTACTTTGCCTGCACCAATCGGGATTGTGACTATCAATTGCCAGGCTACGTTCATTTGTGTACCACTGGTGGTAGTAATTATATCTGTGAGTCCCTGGAAATACCGGATGCCCATTCCCATGCTCCTTTTGTCTTTCCTGAATTTATAGAAGAGTCCGCCTGTTAAGCCGAAGTCGAGCAAGGCGACATTGTCATTTATTTTTACTGTATAATCCAGATCGCTACCGTTTATTTCCGAGTTGAAAATATCTTTAGCTCCCAGCATCATATCAGCCTGTATGCCGGCTTCGGCAAAAAATTTCGGGCTGATGGCATAACGACAAAGGAGAGGCAAGCTAAATGCCTTGATCTTTCTTTCTACAGATCCTCCTGCAAAGAGATTGTCAAGCGTATCGCTGCCTGTTGTGTAGGGGATAATTCCCTTTGCGCCAAACGCGCCTTTTGCCACTCCTTCTACATGAATAAAGAATCTTTCGTCCGGATGTATATTAAAGTATATGCCGAGATTGAATCCATTTCGGTATTTGCAGTCAAGATTCGAAATAGTGGTGAAAGTGGGAGCGACCACGATTCCGAATTCAAGCTTGCCTGTATTAAGTTTGTCTCCAAACAATATAGCTATTATGATCTGTGAGTATGCGGAATGAATCATAAATACACCCAGGACTACGGTTATCAGCTTTTTCATACCTGTACTAAAGCAAAGCGATCAGTAAGAGCTGCTTTGTTTCTCTTTTATTTTTTCCTTCAATGCTTTTTTTGCTTCATCTTTTTTTACCAGCCAGGACTGGAACTGGTCGGCGGTAAGCACTCTTTTCAATTCCTGGTCTTTTGCGTCTGAGTCTGCTTTCATGGCCCGCATTTTTTGTTTTTTGTTTGATGAACCGTCATTTTGCAATTCCATCATTTTATTTGCGTATTTGAGATTGATGGTTTGCACCTGGCCAACCTGGTTATCGGTCAATTCCAGGTTTGTTTTCATCCAGCCGGTTAGTTTGCCGGCCATTTCTTCAGTCGTCATTTCATTTTTTTTCTGCGCTCCGACGGTTGCGAATACAAATAGCGCTAAAGACAATAAAATGCCGTACACTAAATATTTTTTCATAATCAATAAGCTTTTTGAATGTTGTTCTATTTTTATTTTATAAGAGTTTAAATTTTCTTTATTGCCAATTAAAAGAGATATTGATAACCCAGCACTGCAACATTATAATCATATCCGCTGCTGGTATAAGCGCCGATATGGAACTGGAGCTTTATCGTTTGTTGTTTAGCAATAGGGAGTGCCCAGGTAGCGCCGACTCTCCAGTTATCGACCAGATCACCCGCAGGCCTGCCTCCGATGGTTGTCGTGCCACCGTTGAACCAGGTAGTGTTAATGCTTACCATCATTTTATTTTTAAAATAATATGAAGCATGCACCTGGAAACTGAACACTGGTTTTTGCTCGAGCGTGTTATCACCCAGGTATTCATGATTGATGGTATAGAACCAAACACCTCCGTAAGCTTCCACATATACTCTTTTGATTCGTTTGGATACTCCTATTTCGGGCTTAAACGCCCAGCGGTTGCTTCCGATATTGATAAGCTTTTCTTTCAGGTATAGACCGGTGGGTACAGTCATTATGAGGCTGACGCCAACTATTGTCCTTTGCGTATACTGCGCAAATTCCCTTTTACCCATGGCAGCAATACCTGTTAGATTAATACCCAATCGTATCCTTGCATCGCCAAAACCTGTGCGGGATGCACTTGTATCTCTCCCGTTCAATTCGGCATGACCGGCCAGAAGCATGAAAGGCACCGTCACCTGTACACGAGCAAGCTTGCCGGCAAGTCCAAATGTGTGGAGATAACCTGCGGCAAAATTGTTTGCTGTGATAGACAGGTCCTTTATAGGGCGGGAAGGATCGTTGAGAACATTTCCTTTTGAAAATCCATAGGCAAAAACAATTGCATTGAGGTCTTTGGGCAAAGCGGCATAAGCCCTCGGCTCCAGTTCCTGGCAATTTATCTTATGTTGGGCCAGACATAATAAACATATAAATCCTGTTGCTTTTGCCATTTTCAAGTGAAGACATAGAGTACCTTAGCAATCAATCAAGCTTTGAACTATTTTCCCAATTTAAACGTCAACCCTCCTCCTACATTTAATTGGAGTATCGTAGAAAAAGCATCCAGGTCACGCATCGTGAAAACATCTTTTCCGCCAATAGGTTGGATCGAAACCAATAATTGCGTTTGCAGTTTTATTCCCACGTTTTTGGTAATCCAGAAATTGCCACCCAGTCTTGTCGACCAGGCGTATTTTGTGGAGGAAGATTTTAGTCCATTCACAGGATTCCTGGTATCGATAACCATTATTCCCTGGAATACTCCACCATAAGCTTCTAGTTTGCCATTTTTGGTAGGGAGGTGACCATCCAATCCAATAAGAAAATAGTTCAGTGTAACATCAAAATCAGTAGTTTTCTCGTAAGTCCATGCGCCTGCCCGGTAAGTAGTGGGAGCGTGTGTACTATGCCGGAGGTACATCAGTTCTACACAATACTGCGACTGTATAAGATATTCAAGCCCGGCACCAACCTGAAGTCCGCCGTAGATCTTGCCACTATAATAATTGTAAGGATCCAGCTTGTAGTTAAAACTTTCATCGAATGAATTAGTGCCATATGTATTCAATCGGAATTGTTGCGCGGACACTCCTGCAGTTATAACCATCATCAATGCGACGGATACTATCTGTTTCATCGGTAAAATTTTATTTGCTTTGCTTCGCTTCGCCTGCCTACCGGCAGGCAGGCTCGCGGCTCTTGTCAATGTCCGAGCTTAAACGTCAATCCGCCTCCCAATCCAAACTGGTAGATACTGGAATAGGTGCTTAAACCAACCCCTGCACCCCCTGTACCAAAATAAAGTCCACCGCCCGCACCCTGTGATACGGATGTTAACTGTGCCTGGAGTTTTATTCCGAATTTTTCACCGGCCCATACATTAGCGCCCAGCCTGGCTCCCCATGCAAACTTTTCAGTAGTTCCATGGTTGCCATTGTCTGGATTTTTAGCACCGAGGAAGGCCATTCCAAGGAACAAACCACCGTAGCCTTCCACCTTTGATTTAGGCTGTGAAAAATGTCCATCACCGCCAATTAGCACATAGTCGATATTGGTTTCAAAATTTGCATATTTCTCTTTCAGGCTTGAGGCTCCGTCCCAGTAATAGGTGGGAGCATGCGTGGATTGATGCAGCCACATCAGTTCGACGCAATACCTGGGCTGGATCATATATTCAAGACCAACACCCCCCTGGAACCCTCCCTGGATCTTACCGTTGTAATAGTTATGCGCATCGTAATAGGAGTCATAGCTGTCGTCAAATACATAGTTCGCATAGCCATTCAGTCTAAGCTTTTGTTGGGAAGAACCTGCGATGGTGATCGTGATAAACAGGATGAACAAGGATATTCGTTTCATACAGTAAAATTTTAGTTAGAAATTAGTTTAGCCAGTATCGTTTATTCGTTTCATTAACCCTTTTAACCGAGCCGGTGATGTACTGGATACCAGTATATCGACCTGGATCGTGAAGCTTTCGCCTCGCGTCAGTGCTTCCAGGAACCGGCGTTCGGATTCCATGCCAGGCCATCTTCTTGGATATTGCCCGGGATCTCGGCCGCGTTTACCTTATAAGTACCGGAAATATCATTGTAACCGCCATTTCCAGTGAACCGATTCTGCCCGTCTTTAAAAATTATGTAGGGTTCTTTGCGGAAACTACCGTTTAGTGTCACCGGCTTGCCATATAAATCAATGAGTTTCCGCACTTTTCAAGAGGCGCCTCTCAAAATGTGTTTTTTAGGATCTTATTAAGATTCAAAAAATATATCCGATATGTATGATATACCGGTAACCCCACGTGTTTGTGTTCAGCACCCCGTTTGCGTTGAACTTTTTATCGCTAAAAACATAATTCATCCCCGGGAATTTTTGAGTGAGCAACTGTTTTAGCCCGTCTAATAATTGTTCCTGCGTCGCGGCATCAATATGCCCGTCAAAACTTGCCTTATAATTATAAAAGCCAAAGCCTGGGCCGAACATGAGAAAATCCAGAGCCAGCCTTTTCCATACTATGAATTGATAACCTAACTCAAAACCGATCGTGTGGATATTGAACTTTGAGTCTGTTGTCACATTGCTACTGGCATTGTTGTTTTTGTGTATCCATTCATTCGATCTGTCAAAATGATTGTATGAGTAATAAGGACCGATATATAAACCATGTGGCGCAGCGAATTTGTTTTCCTTAGCGAGATAAAAGCGATAATCCACAGATACATTATAACCGGTTCTTTTTACGTCTTTGCTCAGGCTAAAGCTGTCAGTGACGATGCTGATCGGCCTTGGAAGTACGGCACGGCCAACATTTATCGAAAAGCTCTGGTGAGGGGTGATTATTCTTTCATAACCGATGACAATATATTTGTCGATCCCGAACATTAAAGCGCCCGATAAATTATAGCGGATCACGTTTTTGTATGATCGTTGGTGGCTAAGAGTGTCGGTTTGAGCCATGCAGAACTTAGTTGCTGGCAAAAACAGTAAGACAAAATACAGCCGTAGCTTTTTCATACCTACTTCCTTTTCTTTTAATGTGATATCAAATATTATTAGTTACAGAGGGTCATTAAGTGCTACCATAGAATATTTTGTCCACTAGCTTCGCGATCATCGCCAGCAGTATTGTGAAAAAAGGAATTATGATTCCAATAATAAACAGCCGGAGCGTTGTCCTGTAAAATGTATCAACATTGTCAACAGGATAGTTCTTCTTCAATATCCGGTATAGTACGACGATCAGCAGGCCAATACTTGAAGTAACACTGACAGCCACGATTATTCCACCGGCAGTACTCCTGGAAAAAGAATGGGGTAGCCATTCATCGGTAAAATTCAGCATGAAGCCCAGGAAGATTCCGGTTGCCGTAACCAGCGATGGCCGGAATTGATGGAGATCATTCCTGTCCGACTGCCCTTTGTTATCCTGGCTATTCAGTTCCATCTTACTTGTTGTCGCTCTTATTTTTTTTATTGAAAAAAGTATAAAAGAGACTAATCTGTATTACACCGTTCTTAAAGTCGGGATTAATATTCGCCGAATCGAAATCGCCGACCTTGGAAATGCCTACCGTATAGCGTGCTCCGATCCCAAATCCTCCTTTGGTGTGATAACCCAAACCAAGGGCTATGGAAAAATCGGTTTCCTTTGCGAAATTTTCGATCGTTGAGTTAGGTATGTCTTCACTTACCTTGAAACCAAACTGGGGACCTGCTTCGAGATAAAACCCTCCAATTGTTTCATACTGTAACACAACAGGGATATTGATGTATGAAACCTTATAAGTTGATTCATTTCCCTGGTCATCCAGTTTAGCGCCCTGCGAAGAAAAAAGCAGTTCGGGATGCAATACCAGGTGCCTGCCGAACTTAAAACGAAGAAAGGCGCCGATATGAAATGCAACCAGGGAGTTGGCTTTGATAGTATCAAAATTATTACCGGTGAAATTGCTGACGTTAACGCCGCCTTTAATACCGATGCTGATCTGCGCATTCGCAACAATTGCTGCAAACAGAATTGGAAGCAAAAGGAGTTTTTTCATAAAGTTTAATTTTAATTGTTATAAATCTGTTTATAGGAACATGGATACTTCGATACCATTTCAATTGCTTCGCTCCGCCTGCCTGCCGGCAGGCAGGTTGATCATAATCGGTGGCGCTGTCCATGTTCCATCAAGCGCTTCTTTTTTTGGCCAGTACAGTCGTAATACCAGTTTTGAAATTCCTTTGGGTGCAGGCAGCCAGTTGGGTTCTTTGTCTTTACCCGGGTATTCATGCTGTACATAAAGCGTCAGTCCTCCGTCTGCGTCTTTTTTGAGCTCCGGAAGCATCGGTGAATTGATCAAATAGCGATTAAGCAGGTTGGCATACAGCAGGCTCGACTCCATTTCATAGAGAGTAAGCGACCAGAATGCATTCACGGGAGGTAATTGCCCGGCTGCAAAATGAATGGTATACTTGTTAGCCGAGGTATCGATTGGTTGACCGGTAGAATCAAGATAATAGACAGGATAGATCGCTTCCTCCTTTGAGTTACCGTAGATACCTCCTGCTGCTGCCGCCATTCTATAGGCATAGTTGTTATTCAAATACTCGCGGGTGCCGAAAAGATCGCCAGAGCTGAGTTTGCCGGCCGCAACTTTATCGCGTACTTCTTTCTCTTTCAACCAGGCATCGGCAATCCCGTTGCTGATCGCCTTTTGTATCTCTTCGGAATAATCGCTTGCATTAAATTCCCTACCGGGCCCGATATTCAATTTTGCAAAACGTTGCATTAACCCTTTCTCGCTGGGATGGATAACGCAGAATTGAAGGAGGAAATTCAGAATACTAAAGAAATTCAATGAGCTTAGTTGCTTCTCCTTGCTTAATGGTTTGATGAAATTGCTTCTTGACGCAGGGAAGGAAGCAGGTTTCCCGGAAAATTCGGCTAAGGACTGCACTTTATAGCCGGCTTGTATTTTTTTTACATTCTCAATATCCTCTGGGTTGAAAAGTTGTGTACGGAATAATGCCAACACGAATTGCGTGTCGGAACGTATCACATGTTTTATGTCCTCCGGTGTTTCACTTTTCCAGTTTGGGCCGGCTAATAAAAAATGACCGCCGTCATTTCCAGTAGTCCTGCTGCCGATATAATCAAAATTGAAAGTATAGGCATCTATGAACTGGACGGAAAAATATCTTTCCTTTTCGATCATGGGTATGGTAATTACCAAAGGCTCTGTCCTCAGGTCGGCACCAATGTATGAATAAGGAGTGTCCGAATTAGGAGTTTGAACCGCTCTATCGGTCGGTGTATAGACCCGTGCATTGTTATAAGGCAGGTTCCAGGGGGTCTTATATTCCGGGTCGGTCCAGTCTTCAAAATAGGCATACTGGATGCGGTAATTATCTACCATCGGGAAGCCATAGATATAGGCTTCTTTAGCTATGGTTTGCGCATCATCCGCGCTCAACCTTTGCCTGCTGGATTTTTTTTCTTTCTCTGCAGTTCCCATACCTCACCTCCATTTTGTCGATGTCCACACACCGTTAGTTAAAAAATATTTCAAGTCCTCGCTCTTGCTCTGTTTCTCCTCTCTTCGTTATTGCCTAAACACTGTTGCTAAAAACAACGCCAGTCCAAACATTAATACCATGATCGAAAGCACCGAAGAGAGTGAACGTTGCATCGCCGGGTAATTCCTTTTTATCTTCCTGATTGCAATGGTATGTTGTACCTGTGCCAATAGCAAGGCAAACAAGCCGAAAGAGATCATGATCATGCCCACTACCCTTGGGGTTAATAACCTGTTTTGTCCTTCTGGCGTTTTGCTTATTTCTTCAAATATTTTATAGATGGTAAATCCAAAAGAGATCATGGAAATCGAAGTTCTTACCCACGCCATGAGAGTACGTTCATGGGCCAACAGGGTCCTTTCAAACGCAAGCTCCGTGTTGCTGGGAGAGTGATCTGCTGTTTTGCTTACTTCTGTTTCCATGATTTTACTTTATAATACTTTTCATTTCTTCATTGAATTACTTCTTTATGCTTCTTCGATTTTTCAGTGATGATCTGATGACCATCCAGGCAATTTGTTTTTTGCGAATTGCCCCAATTCGTAACCCGTGTATCTGCCCCTGTAAAATCGCAGTTCTTTATTTTTTTTATACGGGAAAAATCTGCTTCGGCTAACTGGGTATTGCGGAAGGAAGTCCCTAATTTCCGGGTAATCAATGAAGCCATTTTTCTCAGCACTTCAAATCCCGGAGCTCCGCTCAGTGCTCTTTTGCTTATCTGCATGCAGGCGAGAGCCATGACCACGGTGCCGATACCGCCACCAACACTGCGGCCAAATATGCCGCCAGACAGGGCTACTATCAAAAAAAGCACATTAGATAATGTGCCGGCTGCAGCCCGAGCAAGAGTTCCAATGATGAACATGATGACGACGAGTAAATAATAGAGTATCACGTATAGCATTCCCTGGCCTGTGCCCAGTTTTGAGAAATAAGCTAATACGCCGGTCACCAATGAAATGATTGCTGCAGGAATGATAAGATGCTTGATAGCATTGCCCACGCCTTTCCAATATGCATATACTATAAAAACAACCACAATAACAATGGCCACAATTGCTGCTATCGTGACATTTGAATCCGGCGACTTAAGCATACCCTGGATAGTTTGTCCCGCCAGCATGGCGACATAACCCGAAGCCAGCGACAAGACCAATGCGATAAAAAACAGGATGACCGTATTAGCAGAAGAGATACCGGTTTTTACATGCGTGAAATTGGCGCCTGAAAGATTAGAGCCTGTAAAATTAGTTCCCCGGATATCGCTATCCGAGAAATCCGCGTGAGCCAGGTCCTCATCCAGGAAAGTAATTCCCTGTAGATTTTTATCAGAATAATTTTTAGACATATTCTTCAATTAGTCAGTCACTGCATTTAATTCCGTTCTCCTGTTCTTTTCCATGCGGGATCGCAATAATTGATTGTCCTCTTTAAGTTCTTTGCCGAGAAAATAATTCAGGAACGTCCGCACCAGCGCAATTGCCCAACTCGATGAGGTGTGCGGAAGTAGGTGAAACAATGGTGCTTGCGATATCGGCAGCCAGTTGAAATTCCAGGGCGACCACCAGCCAGCCGCCAAATATCATTCGGAACTGCGTGTGTAGCGGATGATCGCCAGGCGAGCGTCTGCGGTATTCAACTGCTCTTACCAAGGAAATAATAATCCCGGCAATAATACATAACAGGGAAAGTGCATCGAGGATGATCTCCGCGAACTCTCCCCATTTGTCAAGGCCTGCTTTAATATTTTCGATCAATTCGTTCATAGTCGGATTTTTTATTCAGTCGGTCCACGAGTTCCGGTTCAGGAAATTTCCATTTGCCATTCAATATGTCAGGCCGCGGGCGATAGAGGCGAACGGTATAATTCCAATCCTTTGTGCAGGGTTCCAAATAAACCTGCGCCAGTAAACCAATTTTTAAAAGCAACCATGAAAGAATGATTTATCATTCCTCACGTTTTTTCCTGTTTGGCTGGCTGTAACCCATATAAAAGAAAAACGACAGTAATATGAAAAAGAACGAAAGCACCAGGATCATTTTCATATTTGTTAGGGATTAAGATTATTCAATGTTGTTCGCTCGGTTATTGCATAACACCGATTTTAGTGAGTTTCATCTAAATCTCTTCGCCTAATACAACGAAAACCGATATGGCTCATGCCAGTGTCAATCATTTGCGGCTGACGGGCTGCAGGCCTGTATCTCAAACAATAATTTGGCGCACATATATGTGAACCACCCTTAATTACTTTTCTCGGGATCCGTATTTGGGGCTGGCAGGGATCATAGCTTTGCTCTGGAGAAATTACACGAGGATTTATATGCGTGGTGCAACAGGACTTTACTTTGTTCGCACTTTCATCCAGGTGTGCCACATACCAATCACTCGTCCATTCCCATACATTGCCGGCCATATCATAAAGACCGAAACCATTGGGAGCAAACGATCCGACAGGAGAAGTTCCCTCAAACTTATCTATCAGTAGATTTTGATGAGGGAATTCACCCTGCCATGTATTCGCCATTGGGTTAGTTAATTGCATGTCTTCATTGCCCCAGGTAAAATCCATTTCTTCGAGCCCACCTCTTGCTGCAAATTCCCATTCTGCTTCTGTCGGCAGTTCTTTGCCTGCCCATTTAGCATAAGCTTCTGCATCTTCATAGGCTATGTGCACTGCCGGGTGATCTCTTAAGCCGGAGAGATTACTTCCCGGCCCATATGGATGTCTCCAACTGGCGCCGGGTACCCATTGCCACCAATTAAAATAATCTTTCAGGTTAACAGGTCTGTCGGATTTCTTAAACACTAATGCACCGGGGACCAGTAACTCCGGCTTTGCTTCCGGGTAATCCTTTGGATCCAGCGGTCTTTCAGCGACCGTTACATAATTTGTTTCTACGGTGAAATCCTTAAACTCCCGGTTTGTGACGGTATACTTGTCGATCCAGAAGCCATCGACCGTTACCTGATGCACCGGTTTTTCTTCCGGGTAAAATTTTTCGGAGCCCATAAGGAACTTACCTCCGGGAATAAATACCATGTTTTTTGTGACAGCTGTTGTTATTTCTTTTTTTATATCTAATAATTCAGGCATATTGAAATATTTAATTGTAGCCAGCTGATAAGAATAGTAAGAACTGAAATTCATGGAGCCGGATTTGCGCCCAGCTCCATGATTTATTTACCTATTCATTTTTACATTCAATTATGCGCAGCCAACTCTGCTTTGCTTTTCTTGCCTTTCGGTTCCTGCGGTACCATTTTGGGTTCTGAGCCGGTATCCTTTGGCATTAATTTTTCCATAGCCTGGTCAATGCCAAAGCTTGCAGACTTTGCTCGTGGGGGAAATTCCTGGAAGGTTTTGAGAAATTCTGAAACGATTGCCTGTGCCGGCACCAATAAAAATGCCCTATCAGCAAACCATTTGTCAAAGAAAACGCTCGCATCGACATCTCCCCGCTCAAATGGATCGCTTCTCAAGTTGAACATTCGCGGAGCCCGTAGCACTTCCAGCGGTTTATTCCAGACTTGCAGGCCATGACCATGTTGCAGCAAAAAATGCATCTTCCAGTTTCCTACCCGGATCGCCATCAGGTCACCATCATCACTCCAGTAGAAGAAACCTTTACGTGGCGATTCTTTTTCCTTGCCACTCAGAAAAGGCATCAGGTTATATCCGTCGAGATGAACTTTGAATGTCTTATCGCCTATTTTATATCCTTTCTTAACTTTTTCCACCAGGTCTGGCTCACCAGCAGCAGCAGCGAAAGTGGGGATCATATCCTGTAATGAACAAATATCAGTGATCACGCGACCGGGTTCAATAACGCCTGGCCATCTCATCACGCATGGTACTCTCCATCCTCCTTCCCAATTTGTATCTTTTTCACCTCGGAACGGAGTAGTTCCACCGTCCGGCCATGACATCACCTCGGCGCCATTGTCAGTAGTAAATACAACGATCGTATTATCAGCCACACCAAGATCATCCAGTTGTTTCAATAATTCTCCGATATAACCATCCAACTCTACCATGCCATCGGGATATACGCCAAGGCCTGTCTTACCTTTTGAGGACGGCTTCAAATGCGTCCAGATATGCATACGTGTTGTGTTGAAATAGCAAAACCAGGGCGCACCTTCTTTTGTCTTACGACCAATAAAATTTTTCGCGGCAGCCAGGAATTCCTCATCTACTGTTTCCATACGTTTGGTGTCGAGCGGGCCGGTATTTTCGATAACCTGCTTGCCAACTTTTCCGAACTGTGGATCAACGGTTGTATTGTCCTTATCGGTTGCCTTACATTTCAACACTCCGCGGGGACCAAATTTTTTACGGAAGTTTGGGTCTTTCGGATAATCTGGATTCTCGGGCTCTTCTTCGGCGTTTAGATGGTAAAGGTTTCCGAAGAACTCATCAAACCCATGAACTGTGGGCAAATGTTCGTTGCGGTCCCCTAAATGATTTTTGCCAAACTGTCCGGTAGCATAACCGAGGCCTTTCATGAATTGACCTACTGATGGATCTTCGGCACTCAGACCAAGGGTAGCTCCCGGCAAACCAACTTTTGTAAGCCCCGTTCTTATCGGCGACTGACCTGTGATAAATGCTGCACGTCCCGCCGTGCAACTTTGCTGTCCATAAAAGTCGGTGAACAGGGCCCCTTCTTTGGCAATACGGTCTATATTGGGAGTTTGATAACCCATTATACCGTTATGATAGCAGCTTGCATTGAACCAGCCTATGTCATCGCTCATGATGAATAGAATGTTCGGTTGTTTCTTTAGTTTCCCATTACTCTTACCCATTTTTTCAGTTTTAATAGTTATCAAATTTGTTTACTGGCTTAAATACTAATAAGGTTTAACAGACCTGATTCTTTTTTCGTTTCGAATCGTTGCAACACCCCAGCACTGAATAAGCGGACGGGTGTGGACAATTTCCATTGTTGTTTTTGTTTGATTGATAGTCGTTATATGAAAAAATTTTCTTCCTTGTTTGCTTGTCGCTTTGCAAACCGCAAGCTATCGTTTCGGCTTTGTCAGTTTGCAAGCCTGTTTCCGCTGCATTTATTTTCAGGATAGTTAAACTCAACGCACAGGCGAAAGCCAACAACACAATTATCGCGATGCTGCGCAATTGTGTTTTTTCCCGGTCTGTTTTTATAACATCGCATTCACAAATCTCCTCTTCACAGCTATTATCGTTGATTGTGTAGCGGTTTTTTAAATAAGTTGACTGTATGATGCTTTGCCTGTCCATTTATAGAATTGAATTTCATTTACTATTCTGATCCCAGCATCCAGCGTCTTCGCAGGGCGGAGAAACAGAGCGAGATCGAGTGCTCCGGTCTTCGCAATGACCTCATTCAGCCCCTCACGGAAACACCAGCTTCCAGTCGTTTTTCATACTCACAACATGCCACCCATTCCTTGCCGCTGCTCTTAATGAAGCACTATCTTTTTCCTGGTAAAAAAATTCCCGCGTTGAGTCATCATGATTAATCAGCAACTGGAAGGAAGGATAGGAACTGCCCTGGCTATATTTCAACATTTCTATATCTCCGGCTCCGCCTTCATTACCACAGGCAAAAACAGGGCGCTGACCAATATGCATCTGGATACCTATCGGTTTTTCCTCTTTATCATTGATATGATCAACCAAAGGCTCGCGAATGATCATTCGGTTGCTTGCAGAGTATGAATACTTAAAGGTGGTACCGATCACCTGGTATTTGGGAACGCCATACAGTTGTTCAGAGATACCTCTAACAAATTCGATAGTGCCCCCTGTACATATAAATATTTTGAAGCCATTGGCACGTAAATAATTCAGCAGTTCGATCTGTGGCTGATAAATAATCCGGGCCACGGAAACATTGCGGCCCGGATATGTTACTGTTGAGAAAAAATCTTTTACGGCTAATTCAAACTCGTCTTCCGGCATCCCTGTATGTGTTGCAGCGATCAATTGGAGGGCGGCATTCTCACCACCGTTACTGAAGTAATTTTTATCATTTTCTATGACTGCTTTGAAGGGTTGCTTAACAGCCAGGGATGGGTCCTGCGCAACCATTTTCTTTACACGGTAAAAAGCAAATAACTCCTGCACATAAGGTCTTTCCGCCCATAAAGTGCCGTCATTATCAAATGCGGCGATCCGGTCATTAACGGGAATAAAATCTTTGGAACTGCTATCTGTTACTTTCCTTACATAACTTATAACGGCCCTCTTCAGAGACCCTTCATTCCAGGAGGAGAGGGGATCATTAAAGGGTAAGGAGTGTATTGTATCCCGGCCGCTACTGTCGCAACCGCCGACAAACACCACCAGGCAAACCGATATATGATAAAAAATGGTTCTCACCACAGGTTGATCATTTTGATGACGACCGGTTGACTTATTCCTTTTGCACACTTTCCCAAAGCCTGTCCCAATCGGGATTCAGAACGATATCAGTTCTCCGGTTCTTTGCTCTACCGGCTTCGGTTGAATTATTGGCAATAGGGCTGAACTTTCCTTTTCCGGCTGCTGTAAGACGTCCTGGATCTACGTTGTAATCTTTGCTGAGTATACGCACAACTCCATTCGCTCTTTCGGTACTCAATGACCAATTGTCCGCAACTCCCTTTACATGCATGGTATCGGTATTGCCGACAACAACTACTTTCAGCTTCGGATAATCATTCAATACAGAGGCCAGGGTACCCAATACTTTTTTTCCTTCGGTGCCTAGTGATGAACTTCCGCTTTTGTAAAGGAGTTTATCTTCCATACTTACATAGATCAGGTGATCCTTGGCATACACTTCGACGCCGCGGCTTTCAAAGTCTTGCATTGCAGAATCGAGCCTTTCCTGGAGCCTTCCTGCTTCGTCAGCCATAGACATCATTGCAGCATTCAGTTCTTCGTATTCTTCCTTTGTCTTTTCACAACTTGTTTTATAGCTGCTGTAGTCCGCCGCTAACTTATTATGTTCATTAGTCATTGCCTGGTTATTTGCTTTGAGCTGGTTCGTTTCATTTTGCATGGTTTGGACCTTTTGCTTAAGCTGGCTATTCTCGGTCTGTAACTGGGCTACCTCGGTACGGCTGGCCTCCAGCTTTTTGTTGGTACCACAGGAACATAGTACTACAGCTGAAACTAAGAGAAGTGAATAAAAGGCCATTGATTTGCTTAACATAGTTGTTGATTTTAGATGAATGATATTTGTTAACTCATCGGTTTTTAGTAATCCTGGAACGTGACCGTATGCCACCCTTTTGCTCAGATATTAATGCCAGGCGTGTGGATTGTAGAGACGCGGCGATTACCAGGAAATAAGAAAAATGGAAAACGAGCATGTATATGCCCGGCAGGGTGGGAGGGCTCAAAGAGTTATTTGGATCCTTTATGATAATATTGTTTTGAAAAAATAACAGGAAAGTTGAAAGGAATATGAGCGATAGAGCTCCAGTAAACCGGTATGCCGGTTCCTTTCCTGTTATTTTTATTATGGCCTTCACGGGGAATCAAGTTTAGTCTTTGACTTTTACTAATGCTCCTTCATTGTTATAGTATAAGGTCTTTTTAGCATTGCCATTCTGCGCCACTACTTCAAAATATTCCTCGCTTTTAGTATAATTCTGGTTTTTATAATACTTTTTGGAAACAACCTTATAGCCAGGATATTGTTTTGAAAGATTCATTAAGGAATGCTTTATCGTGTCAGGAAGGTTCTCTACATTTTGTTCGATCTTGGCTTTCACCAGGGTTCCATCTTTTTCGTAAAGGCCATAGTATTTGAGTCCCTGCCTGTTGAAGCTGATCGTATAGTAATCTATTTCCGCTCCCGCGTCAAGGTTGTCCTGTTCGGTAATATTCCAGCCTCTTTGTACTGCATCGGCGGGTGGCTTATAATATTGTATGGATTTCGCGTCAGGAAAATGTTTATGCAATGAATCAATTACCTGTTGCGGCGTCATGCTTTTAGATATCTGTTTGGTACCGGTGATGGTTTTATCCTGAGCCCGCAATAGAACAAAAAACAAAATAAAAACCGGCAGTAGGGAATACCTTTTCATGTTAAGGAGTTTAATTGGTGAATTAAATAATATTTATAATGGTTATCGTTTTCCATATAATGAAATGCTCTTCTTCAGTTCTTCGTCCTTTCGTTCGAGCTCCAGGGCCTGGTCAGCAATAATTTTTTTCAACCGGGCATTTTCTTCTATGAATTGTTTCAACTCAGACCTGGCTTTATTCGAGAGGGCTGCTTCCTGTTTGGTGGTACCTGGATTCCTGAATTTCTCTCTCCATTTTGCAAATACGCTATAAGAGAGACTGTGAAGACGCAACACGGCGGTAACTCCTATCTTTTCCGCCTCTTGAAGTATCTCCAGTTTCTGCTCATCACTGAACCTTCTTCTAGTCATTGCAATATGCATGAGTTGTATAATGGAAATGGCTACGTGAACTTTATTTTTTCTTGCTACCCGGCGGAAAGTCCGCCATGATAGCCGCTACGGCTTTCGGGATATTGGTATCGGGATCTTTAACCGGGCCATCGATCTCTTTGTTGCCAACTCCCTGCCATATGAGCTTCTTTGTACTTGCATCCAGGACATCTATGATCAGCGAACCGTCTTTGTAGTGCTGGACATCATAACTGGTGGTGCCGCTGACCATACCTCCTCCACCATAATAAGGACGATACATGCCACCATAGCCATAATAATTGGTTGTGGAGCTTACGGACGTCCGGTCTTTGAAAATGGCTACCGGGTTAACCAGCAGATCCGGCGAAGTGGTATTTTCCTGGAAGCCCCTCTTTATCATCTCGGCCCGTATGGCATTAGCTATACGGTCTTTATTGAGCTCACTGATCGCATCATGGATCTCATCAGCTTTGTAAAGGGAAAACGTTTTGTAGCTGGTAAAATTTACACTCTTGTCATAGTCCGTATTTACTTTCAATGAAGGACCACAGGACATTGCTATGATTATTATAGCAAGAGGTAAAAGGCGATTAAAAGATAAATATGCTTTCATATATATTATATAGTATTTTGCCGCTTTACTAAAATTTGGTTGCTAAACAAAAGCTGTTGAGCTACCGGGGAGCCAGGATGGAGTGTGAACGAAGCACCAGGAGCAGGTAAACAATATTTATTTATGGTTGCACCCACAGTAAGGACACTTCAGAATATAACAATCCGCCAGCGTTGATTTTCAGAGATATCTCAACAAAAAAAGAGAGATACTTTTGAGTATCTCTATCTGCAAACAGGACCGGAAAGAGTTTGCATTTTGTTCTTTGCTGCATACTCATTAGAGGATAACAAACTATTTCTTAAATGAGTTTTCGCCCGGCGAAGTTGCTTCTCCACGGTATCTACCGGCCGGCTTAACATTTGTGAAATTTTTTTTACGGTAAAATCATCGCGGTCATGCAACAGGTAAACTTCTTTGCATTTTAATGGCATGCATTTCAAAGAAACCGAGATCTCTTCCTGGAGTTCTTTCATGGAAATAAACTGATCTACGTTGTTCTGTGAGCCGGTAGATTTATGGGCAGCGATGTTTATATGTTTCTTATAAACTGCCTGGTCACGGATATAGTTGAATATCTTGTTGCGCAACGCGGTATGCAGGTAAGAAGCGACAGAGGCATTGATCCGTAAAGTATGTCGGCGGTTGTGGAGTTGTATGAATAACTCCTGCGTGATCTCTTCGCAAGTGTCCCTGTCATTAATATAGTAAGCCGCGAAATGTAAAAGCGGTTTCCAGTACTTTTTGTACAACATGTCAAACGCATGGTCATCGTTTTCGCGAATCCTTTCCAGCATCAGCTGGTCAGTAATGGGGTCGTTGTTTTGTCTGATTGTTTCCATACAGTAATTTTTGATTCAGTAAATAAAATAGATCTAAAAAATTTAGTTAGCAGCAGTAGCCAACGTAAACCATAGAGGGAAACAGCAAGTGAAAGAAAGAGATGAGTAATAGAAGTATCTCAATTCGTAGAGTTAAGATACCTCAATTTTTTAGCGGGTGGTTCGCAAGTTTGCCAGTTTAAAAGAGATGTGCGACTTATTTTGGTTAACTGTGCAAGATGCAGGTGTTCTGCCGTGTCTTTACTATAATACAGCCCAATAGGGCAGGAAATTATCAAACTTTATAGATATGTTTTGGCGATTGGCCGCAATTCTAGCGATGATTTTTATAAATCCGTGCACAAAAATCCTTGCACAAGAACGGGATTCAATCTTTTTAACTACCGGGCAGGTCCTGATTGGCGAAGTGCGGGATGGACAAATGGGTGAAATTACCATCGACGAAATCGTTTTTAAAATGATGAAGGTAAAATTATACAGGATTAAAAGGATAAAGACCTATCGCCGGTTTAAAATTGAAATGAAAACGAAAGAAAAATACTATGGGGTGATCAAGGAATCAGGAAGGGATGGGTGGGTAGATATCGTTTTAGACCATGGAGATACGGTTCGTACTCCAATAGTAGATATCAACCTGATCATTTCTTTAGAAAAAGAATTCTTCAAACAGCTCCATGGAAATCTTTCGGCCGGCTTCAGCTATGCCAAATCAAGCGATCTTGGACAGATTACCCTGAGTTCAAACGTGAAATATGTCACGAAATTATTCGAATACCAACTGGCCGCCTCGGCCATTGAGTCAATCGATTCTTCTAAGCTGTCGAGAGACCGTGAGGACGCAGGTTTATTTGTTGCCTATACATTTAAGAAGGCCTGGTTTGTTGCCACCAGCATAAGCTACCAGAGAAACCTCGAGCTGTCTATCGCTTCAAGGATCCAGGAGATGGTCGGAGGAGGTAATAAGGTGTTTGTGAAGAAAGACTGGCAACTGCTAGCGCTAAGCGGTCTCGTATTTAATAATGAGAAAAGCACTTCTGGTACCAATAGCGGCCTGCTTCTCGAGATACCTTTGATCATCAAGTTTGATTTTTTCAGATACCGGCATCCGGACATCCAGATCAATTCTACCCAATCACTTTTTTATGGACTTACGCAAACGGGCCGTGTTCGCTATGATAGTAATACCAGTTTTTCCTGGCAACTTATCCGTTATTTTTATTTCACTTTTAGTCCTTATGCGAATTTCGACAGCCAGCCACCGCAGGGAAACAGCAATTTTGACTTTGGGTTAGCTGTGAGTTTATCCTATAAGTTTTAATAAGTGGTTTTCCTCGATGAATTCTTTCGTTTACCGAATGCAGGACTGCATGTTTATGAAACGCTGCATTAATACATGACAACTACATAACAAAAAAGCAACTAATGCCAAGTTTTATAAATATTGGCTGATAACGAAGTCAAAGATTGGAGGACTCATTTGATGAGATGTAACTTCAATAGGTAAACTTAACTAGTGCCGATCCGTTCCGTTCTTTTAAAAAAAATTAAATGTTAGTATTAAAAATTTCTGTTTATGCGTAGTAAACTTTATCAATGGGTCGTATGTGTGTCGCTGTTCGTGTTGATCAGTTGTTATCCAAAGGGAGCAGAGTTTGCCGAAGATCTTGACCTGGTTTTGACAAATTACAACCAGGATTTTGATTTCAAGGCCAAGCATACTTATGCGATACCTGACAGTGTGATCAAGATCACAGGCGATGTGTTCAATGATCCCGATGGCGATCATAAGCCGACTTTTGTTGATCAAACTTATGCTAATGCAATATTGGCCGCCGTTAACCAAAACATGACTGCCAACGGTTGGACAAGGGTAAGCAAGACCAGTAACCCCGATGTCGTTCTTCTTGCGTCAGCCATGACAACTACCAACATTTACTACTATTATGACTGGTGGTACTGGAGTTGGTGGTACCCCAGCGGATGTTATTGCTATGGCTGGTACTATCCCGGGTATTATCCCCCGTACTATGTAAGTGGGTATCGCTCCGGAACTGTGTTAGTACAAATGGTTGACCGTTCTGCGATAGTCCCAAGTGGTGGAAATGTTCCGGTTGAATGGACCGCTATCTTCAATGGTCTGGCAGAAGGAAGCACCTCCAGTATCACTGCCCGAATAGGCACCGCTATCAACCAGGCATTTAGTCAATCACCTTATCTGAAGATCAATTAAAACAAACCAGTCATGAAAAGAATATTATTTGCAGTTTCAGTTGCGTTGATCAGCCAGGCAGTAACGGCACAGCATAATGCATTTGTTATGTCGTACCCCATTGCTTTACCGATGGGTAACCTGCATGATTATATTGGCCAGACGAGTTTTCGCGGCTTTAACATAGAATTTAACAGGAGGCAAAAGCCCAATCTTGAATTTGGATTGGAGACCGGATGGCAGACATTCTACCAACGCGAAGAATCAAAGACCTATACCAGTGGAACAGCTTCGATCTCCGGTATACAGTATCGTTATACCAATATAGCACCGATACTTGCCAGTGTAAAATTTTATAAGGTCTCCGGGAAGACTGAACCATACCTGGGATTAGGTCTCGGCGTCATGTATGTGAATCGTTCAACTGATTTCGGTTTGTACCGGATATCTACTGAAGTGTGGCCATTTACCCTTCGTCCTGAGGCTGGCGTGCTTTTCCATTTCCAACCGGGTGTTTCGGGTTTACTCGGTGTTAAATATTATGCGGCATTCAATACCGATGACCTGGATGGGCAATCGTACCTCAGTATTAATATCGGGGTAGTACTGAGTCACTGACAAACTCACCAACAAAATATCAATGAATTATAGATTAACCATAACCTATTCCTTTGTAAAACGAATTTGTGCGAATAGCCGCCCTATTGATTACGCTTATCTATCAGCAATCGTTTAGTTGGTTCATGTGTGTATTGGCTGAATAACCGGTGGATGGTTTCCACCGGTTTTGTTTTTTGGGAGGGGCAATAAAAAGCCGGGTTATTCAGACCCGGCAGATTAATGGCAGGTGTTTTTTCACCAATACCTATAAAGTCTTTACCTGCTCACGGCTTCCTAAAGAGCCATAGGATTAGAAATAGTGTAGCGAGTGTTATCAATGCTGGAAGAAGCCAGCTTGCACGTTTCTTTGGCATAATAGGAGGAATCATATTAGCGCCGCTTCTAAAACCTGGCAACACGCTGCTGAGATTTAAACCCGATGGTATTAACGAGAGGGTCTCGTGCTTTTGCAGACTCAGCCATGATGCGAGGTTACCTGGGCTCTGATTGCTTTCAATCGCGTTCTTTCCCAATAAACCTAAAGCCAATGGTATTATATTAGCAAAAAGGGTGCATATCGAACTACTTTTGAGACCCGTGGAATCGGAAACCGCGTTAGCGACGGAACTGAATTTATCGCCAAGCACGCTGGTAATTAAAGACGGCGCCAGCGGTGGCATACCTCCGGCACCGGGACGGAAAGAATCACCAATCTTGTTAATTATGCCGCTGTTGAATACCTCTTTAGCAGAAGTAAATACCAACTCAGGCGAGGACTGCGCTCTATTGATTATCCCGGCAATACTTACAGGGATGATTGCGTTCAATGCTCGTTTAATTCCCAATTCACTTTCGTCCAGGTAACTTGCTGCCTTGCTTATGAGATCATTATTGAAAAGACCCTTTACTGCATCCAGGAAATCAAAATTCATAAAACCGGGTTTTAATGTTTAGTATATGATTTTATGGCAGGGAAGAAAATGCAAGGCTTAATTTAATACAAAGAGACCTGTTTTTTCTGTGTATACTTACCAGGTAGATGGTAAATTTTTCCAAGATTTATAAATGCGGGCAACCATAACCGTAGATTATTTTGTGAACTGCTTTGCTCTTTACTTAAAATTTCTACCGCCCGGGAAAATTTTTTCATTGACGGACTCCCTTACAGAAGATTTGTTATTTACCGATGGGGGTAGACTTTTTTCGTCGGCCCGTGAAAGAGTCAGCAAGGGCAGGTCATCATTGCCAGATGGAGTAAGATGCCGGAGCAGCCTTGAAAAATCGAAACATTTCTGCGCGATAACATGAATCACTTCTCCTTCTACCTGCAGCCTTCCTTCCACCATGATCAGCTTCGAATCAAGGATCTCCCTGCGGTATTTTTCAAAGAGACTTTCGAAGATAACTATATTGGTATCGCCGGTTTCGTCTTCAATCGTCATAAAAATTATCCCTCCCGCAGTTCCTGGCCTTTGTCTTACTAAAACAAGTCCTGCAACTTTTACCCACTCCCCATCTTTACCCGCTTTTACTTCTTTGGTTGAAGAAATGTTTAATAATTCAAGTTTCTCCCGGACAAAGCTGACCGGATGTGCTTTCAAAGAAAGAGATAAGGTTGCATAATCCTGGACGACATGTTCTGAAAGTAGCATTTCAGGTAATGAGACATTTTCTTCAACTGCTTCAGGTGATAATTGACCATAAAATATACCCCTGGGCCTGTCTTTCGTGGATACTTCCCATAGGGCCTGTCGCCGGTCGAGTCCAATCGACCTGAAAGCATCAGCGTTAGCTAATTTGTTCAGTGGATCTCCTGACAGCCCAATATCTCTCAGGGCATTGATACTTGAATAGAATCTTTTCCGTTGAGCGACCAGTAAAGCAATATCTTCTTCCTTTAATCCCTTAACCTGCCGGAAGCCCAGGCGCAGCACATGATACCTGCCCGATATTTCTTCCAAACGGTTGTCCCAGTTTGAATAATTAATATCAACGGGTCGCACTTCAACTCCATGTTTTTTTGCATCAATAACGATCTGTGCTGGTTGATAAAATCCCATCGGTTGGCTGTTTAATAAAGCGGCCGCAAAAACATCGGGATAATGACACTTGATCCAGGATGAGACATACACTAACTGGGCAAAGCTGGCGGCATGGCTTTCAGGAAAACCATAACTTCCAAATCCTTCCAGTTGTTTAAAAACGCGATGGGCGTATTCAAGAGTATAACCGTTTTGCAGCATTCCTTTTGTGAGTTTCTCTTTGAACTGACTAACCAACCCGTTCGCTTTGAATGTTGCCATGCTCCGTCGCAATCCATCAGCTTCTGCCGGTGTAAAGCCTGCCCCTACGATGGCAATTTTCATTGCCTGTTCCTGGAACAGGGGAACGCCTAAAGTACGTCCAAGGATATCTTCCAATTCTTTCGATGGATATTCTACAGGTTCTTCTTTATTCCGCCGGCGTAAATAAGGATGCACCATATCACCCTGAATGGGTCCCGGCCTGACAATGGCAACTTCAATTACTAGGTCATAAAAATTGCGGGGTCTTAACCTGGGCAACATAGATTGCTGGGCCCGGCTTTCAATTTGGAAAACGCCAATTGTATCTGCATGACAGATCATATCATACACAGCGGTGTCATCCTGGGGAATATTTGCAAGAGTTAATTCGAGACCATAATTTTCCCTGGCCAGGTCAAAGGCTTTTCTTATACATGTCAGCATGCCCAGGGCTAATACATCTACTTTAAGTAATCCCAGCGCATCAATATCATCCTTGTTCCATTCAATGCATGTCCTGTCTTCCATTCTTGCATTCAGGATGGGACAGAGATCGATCAATTTTCCCCTGGTAATAACAAAACCTCCTGTATGCTGGCCAAGTTGTCGCGGAAATCCGATGTATTGCCGTGTAAGCTCAAGTACTTTCCGCAAGTGCCTGTCGCCGGGATTTAATCCCTGCTCTTCAATTCTTTTTCCTTCAAACCATTCATCTGTGAATTCCCATACAGATTTGGAGAGCCGGTTGATCGTATCAACGGAAAGCCCCATTGCTTTCCCTACATCCCGGATCGCTCCTTTTTGATGCTGTTGGGTCACTGTAGCAACGATCGCAGCCCTGTCCCGTCCATATTTACTATATATATATTGTATCACTTCTTCCCGGCGTTCATGCTCAAAATCAACATCGATATCCGGGGGTTCATTGCGGGCTGCAGAGATGAACCGTTCAAAAAGCAATTCAAACTTGGTTGGATTGACGGAAGTAATGCCGAGACAATAGCAAATAGTAGAATTGGCGGCAGAGCCACGTCCCTGGCATAGTATTCCCCTGCTTCTTGCAAAACGTACCACATCATAAACCGTGAGGAAATAAGAAGCATAGTTCATTTCCTCTATAAATCTCATTTCATGATTGATCGCTTCTATTATTTTTCCGGGAACATCTTCACCAAAAATTTCCTGGGCGCCCTGGACAACCAGGAACAGGAGCTCTTCCAGTGGAGTGCGGCCTTCGCTGGTTATTTCTTCGGGGTACTCATATTTTAAGCTATCCAGCGAAAATTGGCAGGCATCAGCAATTTCCTGTGTTTGTTTAATGGCATCGGGGTACAGCCTGAATAAACGTTGCATTTCTTTTTCCGGTTTCAAATATCTCTCGGCATTCGGATGCAAACGATACCCGGCATTATGGATCGTACATTTTTCCCGGATACAGGTGACTATATCCTGCAACTCGCGACGCAAAGGATGATGATAATGCACATCGTTCGTTGCTACCATCGGTATGTCAAGCTGCATAGATAATTGGGAAATGCTGTAAAGATATTTGGCATCATTTCCCTGGTAATAGCAGCATGCAGCGATGTATAGATTGTCCCTGAAACGGTTTTTATATTCCTCCAAAGATTGTTTGAATGAAGGATCGAAATCGAATAACTCGTTCAATTCAGCAGGAGGGAGCACAATGAATTTTATCCCTTTTGCAAATTCATAGACATCATTTTTATACAAATCACATTTTCCTTTTTCGGCACGCAGATTGCCCCTGCTTGCCAGGTTGCATAAACGGGAGTAAGCGCTTCGGTCAGTAGGATAGGCCAAAAGAGAAGGCCCGTCAAGCAGATCAAGACGCAATGCGGGAATAAGACGGATCTTATGTTTTTTAGCAGCGACATGAGCCCGGACAATACCCGCAAAACTATTCCGATCAGTAATTGCGATTTCCTTATAGCCGTACGCTGCGGCTTGCTCTACCAATTCTTCGGGATGGGAAGCGCCTCTTAGAAAAGAGAAATTTGTCGTTACCTGTAATTCTACATAACTCATGCTCACAATTCTTTTCACGCAAAAAATCCATGAATGAACCATTGATACGATGAATCGGAATAATGACCTGCCCGGAATAGCCAGTATCTTCTGCCTTCTTCGTCTTCTACATAATAATAATCCCGGTGCTGGCCCTGTTGTAACCACCATTCCTGTTCAATTCTTTCAGGACCATCAGCTTTTATTATTTTATGCAGCTTTCCTTTATACCTGAAATTCATCGGGGGATAATCTGGCACGGGAGCCGTTACCTGGACCTGTTCAGGACTGGATAAAAGTTGAACCGGTCTTGGCCTGCCTGTTTTCCATTCCCTCAATAATTCTTCATTGACAGATAAAGCGGGTTTTATAGAACGTTCGGGCCAATAATGTTCATCCGGCACATAGCGCTGGATATGATCGTTCCCAAATTTCCCTGCAATCCGATCAAACAATTCTGATAATTGTATATTATTTAAGCCGCCGGTTTTCTGCCATATTTTTTCCTGCAACGGGGAAACAGTTTCTGTTTTTTGCGCTTCGAGTAAAAACAGGTCTATTCCAGGTCCGGGTTCAATACAGGATATCTTAAGTTCAAATAATTTAAAAAGATGGGTGCTGTTCGAAGATGGATGATTTGTTCCGATCTCAATCTTTTCGATCCTTCCATCTGTCCTGTAACATTTGAATATAGCTGTCTTCAATCCTTTTTGTTCCTGTTTAAGTCGATGGCACAATGTACCAAGCAGTCTTTGTAAACCGATTTCAATACCTGTTGCTGTGATTATTGGTTCAAGGGATGGCAATCTTTCCTGGTAAGGAATAACCGGTTGTACCGGTTCAACGATTTCTTCCTCGTTACCAAGGGCCTGGTCGAGTCTTTGAAGAATGGACCGGCCAAAACGCCGGCGGAGGGCAGAGCGTTGCATACCGATAAACCCGCTGATCCTGCCCAGGCCAAGGTTATAAAGTTGTTCAACAGTTTCTGCTTCTATTCGTAATGCTTCAGCCGGCAAAGACATTAAGGCAGCAGTTTGTTGTTTGCTTTCAATGATAAGAGGACCTTTTCCGTAATGCGCCATCGCCCAGGCAGTGCCAATCGTATCGGCGATCGCTGCTCTTGTATGATATCCAAGGTTCTTAAACCGTGTAAGAATATCTTCCAGGTACCTGATTTCACCTCCCCAAAGATGAGTGCAACCTGAAGCATCCAATATTAGACCACCGGGAAGATCAATCGCTACGAAAGGAGTATACTTTGTACACCATTCAGCAAGCCCATTCAATAACCGGTGAGAGATTTCAGGCCTGTCATCGAGGACCTGCAAAGATGGAATAACGGCTCTTGCATCTGCCAGGACCATTCCGGTTTCTACACCCTGTTCCCGGGCTATTGGATTGGAAGCAGATATTAGCTGTCGGCCGTGATCTGGCACAGTGAGTACAAATGGCAATTCTTTTAAGATTTGTTTCCTTCGCGTAAACCAATCCGTTCTTAAATAAGGGAACCATATTACTACAAAACGTTTGCTCATTGCTTGTTGATTGGTAATTAGTTATTGGTTAGCCTAATACCCTAATAAATTGATTAACTGATTAACTTATTAACTAACGGTACTTCGCGGATGAATGGAACAATGTGGTTAACATGCCTGAACTTTCTTCCCATCCATTCTACCTGCCAGCATCCTGTTTTCCCGTTGCGGACTTTTATTAATTCCACGTTCCATCTTGGAAAACCTATACCGGGCATATCATTGACCCGTATACTTGGTAACGATGAAATTTTCCAACGGGCGATACAGGCAGTAGTGGCAAGATTGTGGGGTTTGTTCCGGATGATAAAACCAGTTACCCGGTTTTGTTCCACCGCCAATTGAAACCGTCTCGAAGCAGTAAAGCTTAGTTCATTGATTTCCCCGATAACTGAGGCAAGCCCATCGCATTTAAGGGCTTCTTCGATGCACCATAAAACATCTCTCTCTTTTGCAACATTGACAAAGATTATTTTATCTGGTGCAATGCCAAAATGTGTGAAAGAGGGAGCGAAGATGGTTTGTGAAGAACTGATCCAAAGTGATACACCGCCATTCCGCATAAGCGATGATAAAATACCGCTGATGAACCCTGCTGTAGCGGCTCCATCCTCCGGGCCAGTGCAAATGAATTCGTGCATAGCGCCGACAGGAAATGTTGCATTGGGAAAAGAATACCTTATAGGCCCAAGGCCAGTATCTACCGCGCCGATGCCCAGGGAATGCTTGAATCCCTGCAAGGGGAGAAGTTCCTTTTGGAGTTCGAAAATAATTTCGGCCTTTGTTTTTGTCATTACCACAGAGAATTTGCCTTAACCAGGTAACAATATTACTAAAAAAATTAGTAAATCGGAGACTCTTTCTTCAGCCAAACGAATAAGATTGTTAAAAAAATAAATTATTTCGCAAATAAATTATCGTTTTACATTAATTAGTTTACATTTGTTATAAATAACAGTGTTATGAAAACCGTACGGGTAATAGCATCCATACTATATTATATAAGCAAAGCGGGGGCTTTGCTCTTCCTGACAACAGGGTTCTATGCCGCGATTGTTGTTCTTTTGTTTTATTACGGCTCATTTTCATGGTTGCCAATTGAAGTAAACCAGGGATATTTTACTATTTATTTTCCTGGAACAAGAACTCCCTTCTTGCTGGGGGATTATTCCATCTCTTATCTTTTCACCTATTTATTTACCATAATTTTTTATGGTTTTTTTCTTTGGATACTTGGTGGAGTATTTCACGCATTTAAGCAACCAAGATTATTTACAAAGAAAGGTGTAAGCCAACTATCCCGTTTCTATATTATCAACCTGGTTGTCCCGGTCTTATTCCTGCTCCTTGTGGTTTTTTTCAGGGATGAAACGAGTGACCTGATCAGGATTATGTTTTTGCATTTGGTAATCGGTGTGTTTGCTTTTTTTATGGCAGCTATTTTTAAACAGGGATTGGTATTACAGGAAGAACAAGATCTAATTTTTTAATATGCCTATTATTATCAATTTAGACGTGATGTTGGCCAAGCGGAAAATGAGGAGCAATGAACTGGCAGAAAAAATTGGTCTCACCACCGTTAATTTGTCTATACTCAAAACAGGAAAAATAAAAGCAGTACGATTGGCAACGCTTGAAGCGATCTGCAGGGAGCTTCAATGCCAGCCGGGAGATATATTGGAGTACAGGGAGGAAGAATAATCAAAAAACATATTACTTATTAAAATAGCATTATGTGCTAAACAGGATCGTATTGTCCAAACTCATTCAATGCGCAGTGAAAGGGAAGGGCAAACAGCGAAAAGTTAACAATAAAAATCACTATTATGAAAACATCAATAAAAAAAATAATGGCATTTACTCCGGCAATATTTATTGCCTTCTTATCATTACATGCACAAGTTATAGATAGCATAAGAACTCCAGGCATTGAAATAAAAACGTTCAATTCAAAAATACTGGGAGAAAAAAGAAAGATCCGCATTCAAACTCCGGCCGGCATGAACGCCTGGGATGCTTATCCTGTGTTATATGTGCTGGATGGGGAAGCACAAACAACGATGACAGCGGGACAAGTGCAGTATTTGTCGGAATCGTACAAGATCATTCCTAATTTAATTGTAGTGGGAATTGATAATACCGATCGAACGAGGGATCTTACTCCCACACATTCGATCATTGGTCCTGATGGTAAGCCTGATAGCAGTGCCAATGCATTCGGTAGGAACAGTGGTGGTGGTGAAAAATTCCTGCAGTTCATTAAGGAAGAACTCGTGCCTTATGTGCAACAACGATATCATCCTGCACCGTATGCTATTTTATCAGGGCACTCATTAGGGGGTTTAATGGCCATGTATTGCCTGATCAATCACCCGGATTACTTTAATGCATACATAGCGATTAGCCCTTCATTGCAATGGGATAATAATGCAATCCTGAAACAGGCGACACAAAAATTAGCTGCAGGGAAAGACCTTAAGCGCATTTTATTTTTCACGGATGCAAATGAAGACTCCGTGTTTCATCAAAACCAGGTTGAACTGGAGGTTTTATTAAAACAAAAAAACCTTGCGGGCCTGCAGTTCACACATGTATTTTACCCGGGTGAAACACATACTTCCGAACCTCTAAAAGCATTTTATGACGGTATTCGTTTCGTCTATCCAAACTGGCATCTCCCTTACAATAATTCTGCTTTCAAAAAAACAATGAGCAGCAAGATAATCAGGGACCATTTTGCAGAGCTTTCAACAAAATACAATTATAAAGTAATTCCCTTG
>Ga0066652_100000222_pt1 | contig 29511 bp, 25 predicted proteins | sample GraSoiAngelo_101_FD_71413 | JGI IMG/M metagenome (GOLD analysis project Ga0066652, IMG submission 71413) | Grasslands soil microbial communities from the Angelo Coastal Reserve, California, USA - 14_0903_02_30cm | ecosystem: Environmental > Terrestrial > Soil > Grasslands | place: USA... | reverse complement strand
GACGCTTGTTGATATCGACCTCTTCAAAAACAAACTCTCGATCAAACTACATGATGCCACCGCCTCACTGGATAAAAACACAGAGGAGATCGATCAGTTGGTAAAGGAGATGTACAGCCGCTCCGCCTATATCGGCGCCGATCTTGATGTACAGTCCAACGAAGTTGGAGTCACTATCATATTGTTGATCCCAGTAAGATGAATCAATAGTTGATAGTCAAAAGTCGATAGTGTGAAAATGCTGGCGGCTCCCGACTACGGACTGACGACCTGCCTACCGCCAGGCAGGCTCACGACTATCGACGCAAGGTTACCGACGAGCTCCTTCGATTCAAACACATTTTTCGTCAACCTATCCACCAATCTGTCAGTCTACCGGAAGAATCGGACATTTCACTACACCAATAGGTATATTTGGTAATATAATCATCGCAATTGCCCAAACCGCGGTTCTATATATTACTGCTTGTCCTGATTGCTCAATGCGTATATGGCCAGGATGCCAAACGCTATTCATTTGCTCACTACAGCATTACTACCTCCGGGCTGGCTTCCAACGAAGTAATGAGCGTGATACAGGATGATGAAGGATATATGTGGATCGCTACTACTGATGGGCTTCAGCGGTTTGACGGTGTTCGTTTTATCACATTCCGAACCAGGAAAAATGATCCAAGTTCGATCCCCGCCAATTTTGTCAGCGAATTGATGATGGACAAAGACAGGAATCTCTGGGTGACGATTGGCGGTCTGTATACCGGCATATTTGACCGTAAGAATTTTACCTTTCACCCGGTAGCGATAAAGCCGACAAGGGAAGCATTTATCTATGCCGACAAGTTTATGACAACAGATGAGATGGGGAATATCTACATCATCTTATGGGATACCGAGTTGCTTAAATATGACAAAGACCGGAACGCCTTTCTTCCTGTCGACTTTATTCACCTGCCCGAAGGATGGAAAGTGACCGGGTTTTGCCAGCTACCGGGTACAAAAAAATATGTTATAGGTACGAACAAAGGAATTGCTATTTACAATGCGCAAAGTGGCCTGACCAGTTACACCGGGCATAATGTCGAAAAAGAAGAATTTATTGAACAGGCAGGAAAAATAACCCTTTCCGGCAATTTCATGGTTGACATGAAGGGCCGCTTATGGTTTGACTCATGGGAAACTGGTGGTTCGACAGTTTGTGGTTATGATACGCGGAACAATTCCTTCGTCGTCCGGAATTATAATTTTCAGCCTATGCTGAACAGCTACCATGAATTGAAAGGAATGATGGAACAGCGTAACGGAGATCTCTGGATGAAAGGCCTGAATGTATTTGCCCATTATATTGAAACGGAAAAACGGTTTCAGGTTGTGTATAACGGCTATGAAAGCGAGCAAAGCATTTCTTACAATAGAGTGTATTGCCTGTTTGAGGACACGGAAGAAAATATCTGGGTTGCTACCGATCGGGATGGTCTGTACCGATTTAGCCCGAAAGAACAATTCTTTACGAATATAAGACAGGTCAACCGCGCGACAGGTAAGCTGGGCAATGGTGGTCCAATGTCATTCATGCGAACCCATAATGGCGATATATTGGTTGGGATCTGGGAAGATGGCTTTTACCGGTATGATAGCAACTATAACAGCAAACCCGTGAACCTCCCTCTCCTTGAAAAATCCAATCCTTCAGTTTGGAGCATGTTTGAATCGAAGGATGGTCATACTATTTGGATGGGAGCCCAGCCGGGTATTTGGCGCCTGGATCAAAATACGCAGGCTCTCCAGTTCTTTAACCCGGAAGCATTAAAAAACAGGACGGTCAGGCAGATCGCGGAAGACAATTTTGGTAATCTCTGGATCGGTACGCAAAGCATTGGCCTTTTTAAATGGACAAAAGAGAAAGGGAAAAAACGGTTTGACGATGGCATCTCAGCTTTTGATTCTATACCCCCTGGTATGATCAACCACATCAGCATTGATAATGCCGGACTGGTATGGGTTGCCACCCCTTCCATGGGAGCTTACGTGATAGATCCTTCGACGAATAAACTGTTGATGCATTTTGGTACCAAAGAGCCTGCGGAGAGAAAGCTGGCCTGGGATGGAGTGGCATCGACCTTACAGTTCGACGACTCAACTATCATCATAGGGGCCAACAGCATTACCCTCTATAACACCCGGCGAAAGAAGATCATTCAGACACTCAATCTACCGGATATCTTTATTGGCGCGATCATGGCCATGGAGAGAGACAGGCAGGGTTATCTGTGGGTATCGTCTACAGGTGGTTTATACAGGGTCAATGTACGTAGCAAGATCTTTGTTCGTTTTGACCGTACGGATGGAATCGCCAACGACCGGTTTATTATTTCCTCCTCATACGTATTGCCCAATGGCCAAATCTTATTCGGCGCCGATAACCAGTTTGTCGCTTTCAACCCGGGTCACGTGCAGATCAACGATGTGTCGCCGGATATCCGTATAACCGGGTTTAAACTTGCCAATGAATCACTACGAGTGGACTCGCTACTAAAGAAAGAACGTATTGAACTCTCACCGGAAGATAATTCGATTACCATTGAATTTTCGGGACTGAGTTTTACCAGCGCGTACATAATACGGTACAAGTTGGAAAAGCTGGACAAGGAATGGAAAGTAGCTGATAAAAATTACCAGGCTATTTATTCTTACCTGCCGCCCGGCACTTATACCTTTCTCGTAAGAAGCGAGGATGCGGAAGGCATTCCGGATAAGAATATTACCCGGCTTGTTATCCACGTCAATCCACCCTTTTGGAAGACATGGTGGTTCTTTTGCCTGCTGGCGCTAGTGATCGCCGCCGTCATATTCTGGCTCGACAGGGAAAGAATAAAAAGATTGATCGCCATGCAAAAAGTAAGAACCGAGATCGCATCTAATCTTCATGACGAGGTCAATACTACGTTGAATAATATCAACCTGCTAAGCGAAATGGCGAGAATAAAAGCGGACAAGGATATTGACCGTTCCAAAGAGTTCATTGAACAGATCAGCCATAAAAGCCATTCGATGATCCTGGCTATGGATGATATACTCTGGAGCATTGACCCGCAAAACGACAGCATGGAAAAATCCTTGTTGCGGATGATGGAATTCGCCGATGTATTAAAAAACCTGTTTGGTGCCCACATCGAGATCGCGTTGGACAAAAGGGTCAGATCATTAAAGCTCGATATGAAGACTCGCCATGACGTATTTCTCATTTTCAAGGAAGCATTGCGAATGATCGCGGAATTTGCCTGCGGTAAAGAAACGGTCATCCATATCGATCTGTTTAAAAACAAGCTCTCTATCAAATTGCAGGACGCAACCGCCAGTTTCGACAAGAATACAGCCGAGATCGACCGGAGTATCCAGGAAATGAGTGCCAAGGCCAGAACTATAAAAGCAGACCTGGATGTGCAGTATGATAAGAAAGGAATCGCGGTGGTGTTGTTGGTGCCAGTGAAATGAGTTCGGATGCAGGATGCGAGACGCTGAGGAGAGGCCGTCAATGCGAAGTAAGAGGTTTATCCTTGTAGTAGATCTGTACTGATTGACTGTGAGAGCCTGAAATCATTTTGGAGTGTTCGGCAAAAATGAGGTCTACCTGGGGGCGAGATGCTTTTTCGAAAACACTTCTGGCATAGCCACAAAAAATACTGAATTTATCCTGCCCATGCAATTTGTTCCATAACCGTTCCAACTGGAGAGCCGCACTCCAGTTGCCTTGTGCGACAAGCAAGCCCACCATTTCTCCACCAGCCCTGATCCAGGCCTTTGTGTTACGGCATCGATCAAAAATAGGCGCCATTGCATTAGCAAAGAGACCGTCGTCGACTGAGTCTTCCACCATCATTTTTGAAAGCAATTCATGAGCATTGACAGGGATGTACCTGTCTGAAGCCATCAATGTATCTATAGAAGCGCCCCAACTCCTGAGATGTCCGTTCAACAACTCCAGGTGTTCCGGAGTAACGATTGCAACACAACAATCCCCAACCTGGATCCCCGTGTTGACAAAGCCAGCAAGCGCTTCAATAAATATTTCTTCGGTATCGTAAGTCTGTATGACGTGGTCGTAAAATGCTATGTCACCCCAGAAGATATCAGCGTTACTGTGTTGCCAGCCGGCGCGGGAGCTCATAGCAATTCTCGGTGTTTTATCTAAAGTTAATAGTTAAAAGGAGTCATTACAGTTAAAAGAATAAAAAATTTATCTACACTTTCTCCTGAGTCACAACATGTGGGCCAAAGTGACCGATTATGTTATATATATTTTTTATGCGAATTAATTCGAGTGCCTTATAAGTCAACTCATTGACCTTATATAACTGGTTATTTGCCCATCCATTTCTTAAAATCAGTCACTTTTTCCCTGCTAACGATTGATTCTTTATCTACCGCCGGCTTTAAAGTCAACATCAATCGATTGCCAAAATAGTCATGGATCTGGTCAACACTGTCAACCGAAATATAGAACGAACGGCTGATCCGGAAATACTTGGCCGGATCGAGCATATCTTCCAGCTCATCCATAGTATAGTCAACAACAAATTTCTTATTATCGAAGGTTTTAAAAAAATTCAACCTGCCGTCGCTGAAAAAATAGGCGATCTCCTCCACCTCGATGGAAACTAATTTCTGGGCATGTTTTACAAGGAAACGTTTCCTGAATTCCTTTGGCTGCAGTTTTTGCTGCAATTCCTTCACAAGATTATCGATGCTGACATCAGGCTTTACTTCATCGCTTTTGTAAAGCTCTTTCATGTTCTTGAGTTTGCTCAGGGCAGTTTCCAGGTCTTCTTTCTGGATCGGTTTTAACAGGTAGTCAACGCTGTTCACCTTAAAAGCCTTTAGCGCATACTCATCATAGGAGGTAGTAAAGATAACGGGACTCTTAATTGTAGCCTGGTTGAATATTTCGAAGCTTTGTCCATCAGATAATTCAATATCCATCAGGATCAGATCGGGTGTATCGTTTTCTTCCAACCAATTAACAGTAGATAAGATACTATCGGTGACAGCTACCACTTCCGCATCGGGTTCAACCCCGGCCAACGTCTTCTGCAATTTCTTTACTGCCAGTTCTTCGTCTTCTACAATTAAGATTTTCATGTTCTTTTTATTTAGAGATTAAGTTATCATTTGTTTTCGGGCCTTCCATTGTCATCCAGCGTTTGTCGATAGTGCTGTTCCAGATCAGGGGCATCACTACGGTAAAGTTCTTGGGGTCTTCCATCACCTGGAAACCGGATTGTCCAAGCAATTTATACTTGGTCCGGATATTATCCAATCCAATTCGGTTGGAAGGGCCTTTTTTCGTCCTGCGTTGAAGATTATTGCTGACGACCAGTTTATTTCCTGCTACCAGGAAAATGTCAATGATCAATGGTTTGTTCTTCGAAAGCACATTGTGCTTCACCGCGTTTTCCACGAGCATCTGCAAACTCAATGATGGCAAAAGGTAATTATCATAACGGCTGTTGGACTCTACCTGTATCTGCACCGCTTCGCCATGCCTCGTTTTCAATAGCCGCGAATAAGACTCTATAAACTTAAGCTCATTTTCCAGGGTAGACAAACCCGTTTCATTGTTACGGAGTAAATACCGGTATACTTTACTCAACTCATCGAGAAAAACCTCCGCCTTTTTTGGATCTTCATTGATCAGCGATGATAGTGTATTAAAACAGTTAAACAGAAAATGCGGGTTTACCTGGCTTTTTAATACGTCAAACTCCTGCTGCAATGACATTTGCGATAGTAACTCTTTCTCCCCGATACTTTCTTTATTCTTATCCATGATGTACATCGCTTCCCACAACGTGGAAAATACAAGGTTGACGGCAAAACCTACCAGTAAGCCATTCATGAGATCGATCTGGGTCAGCGAATACCCCAGTATATGCAAAGCATCATACGATAAGAAAATTATCAGGACAGCTGGGCTCATCACAAAAATGTTGACCAAACATTTCATAATGATCCGCATGGTGCTTTGATTAAGCCCGGGATATTTTCTTTGCATGGAATGACTATACACTACATGAAAATACCATGTTATCACACCGGCCACCCAGATCAGCGGGAATGAGACCAGCCAGATGCGATAGTCGCTGAACAATCGGTCCTTATAGAGGATGTAATTCATTCCCAGGTCGATCAGGGGCATCGCAGCAAGAAAAGAATACCATTCTATTTTGGTGGATCGTTCGAATTTTATCATGCCATTACCTCCGTTGTTTTACTCATCAATGGCAGAATAATGGTTCTCTCAGTATTGGTTTCATGTATCTCTACCAGGCGACGGCCCATCAACTGGTATTTCATGATGAGATTGTCGAGTCCTGTTTCCTGGTCACCCGTTTCCGTTATCATTTTTCGCTGCACGTTATTTTTTATGACAATACTCTCGTTCCCGGACTCGATGCTGATACGCAAGGGAGAGTTTTTCGCCGTCTTGTTCTGGTAGATGGCATTTTCAACGATCACTTGCAAGCTGAGTGGAGGCAATGTTTTTTCCCGGTCGATCTCGTTCACGTTTATAGACAGCTCGACTGCGTCACAGTACCTTGCTTTGAGCAAAGAAAAATAAGAAGAAATAAACTGCAGTTCGGTTGACAAACTGACCAGGGGATCTTCATCATTGCGTAGCATGTACCGATACACCTTGCTCATTTCATCGAGGAATTTTTCCGCTTGTTCTGTGTCTTCCTGTATTAGTCCCGACAACGAATTGAGACTGTTAAAAAGAAAATGCGGGTTGACCTGGCTTTTTAAACCGATCAATTGGCTTTGCTTATAAGCCATTTTTAATTGCTCGGTCTCTTTCAGGCTGGCTTTCCAGTTCTCAAACCGATAAATGCCCTCATTCAAAAAAGTGAGGAAAATGTTCAGTATCCCTGTCGTGATGTAAGCCCAGGTGAAATTATTCTCCTCTTTGCTGTCTCCAAGCAAACCGACCCAGTGATATACCTGGTAAATGCCGTAGATCAGCAGGGCCGACATGGTCAAAAACAACAGGATCAGGATCACTGTCCGTTTTAAAAAATTATGGTCTCCCGGAAGACGTTGCCTGCAAGTCACGGCCACATGCCCGTAAAGGATAAAAGAACCGATCATTATCAGGAAAGTAAAGGGAGTAGCGATCAGGACTACGCGGCCAGATGAGAAATAATCGGTGCCAAATATTATGATATTCAATAAGATAGAGAAAGGAGTCATCGTCCAAAGCATGATCGACAGATCTCTGTTCGTGTATCGGGGTAAATGAATCATCGCGTTAAAGCAAATTACCACCTTTTAACCATCATTAACGTCTTCGCTGCTTTCGAATCGCATAATCCGGGGATGAATTGTACAAACAGGCGTTTGAATTGTATACCACAAACAGGTAATTGGGCGGGAGCCGCAGCATCGAGTACGGAGCCCGCATCCTGTTTCATCTCAATCCCTATCATAGCGGAAAAGATTTCAACCCGCATCCAGTATCCAACATCCAGGCTATCGATTACAGGCAAGCGATGAGTTTTCAACACTGGGCTTCCTTGCGGAGACCTTTTCTTATAATGGACCTCCAGTGTAGAAAAATTTTCTCTATTGTTACTAACACTAACTTTCCCGGCAACCGCCGAATATTTATCCGCAAGGAATATCTCAATTAATCATCATTCATTAATTCCCAGAAATCAAAGGGTATAGTTTTTGACTTAACTACCGGTATGGATCCATTCAACTGGGGCATCATTGGCCCAGGCAACATAGCCACGGACTTTGCGAATGATCTTCAATTTATCCATGCAGTGCCGCAACAAATAAAAGCGGTACTTGCCCATACGACCGAAAGCGGAGAAAGATTTTCGAAAAAATTTTCCGTGGAACAGGTTTTCACCGATATCCGGAAATTCCTGGATGTGGAGTTGGATGCTGTATATATTGCTACACCTCACACACTACACTATGAACAGGCGAAAGCCTGCCTGCAGCACCGAATACCTGTATTGTGCGAAAAACCGATCACGATAAATACCGAGCAACTGGAAGATCTGCTCAAACTTTCCCGGGAAACCAACACGTTTCTCATGGAAGGTATGTGGACCCGTTTCCTGCCAAGCGTGAAAAAAGTACTGGACCTGCTTCAAGAAGATAAGATTGGAAAAATCATTTCAGTAAGAGCAAATATGAACTATCGTGCGCCTCACGATAAGAGCAACAGGTTTTTTAACCCTGATCTTGGCGGTGGCTCATTGCTTGATCTGGGTATCTATCCTGTTTTCCTGGCTTCGCTTTTATTGGGGAAACCTTACTCGATAAAAGCGGCCGCTATTGTTTCGGAAGAAGGGATTGACCAGGCTTGTTCCATCCTGATGAATTATAACAACGATCAATATGCTATCCTTGAATCTTCATTGATAACTCAAACAGAGCTGGTAGCAGAAATTGCCGGGGAAAAAGGAAGGATCAGGATTCTTAGTCCCTGGACCGAAATGCCGGCAGGCCTCCTGCTTGAGATATATGACGAGGTAAAAATGGAATTTCCCTGCAAATGGGAAGGTAAGGGTTTCCAATTTGAAACAGGTGAAGTGATCCAGTGCATACAGCAGAAAAGAATTGAAAGTCCCCTAATGCCACATTCCCTTTCGCTGGAGGTAATGAAGATAATGGACGAAGTCAGGAGACAGGTCAATGTGAAGTATAAAAAATTTGAATGAGAAATAAAGAATAAACAATCTCAGGTAAAAATGGAAAATAAAACGATAATCCAGTTCTTTCATTGGTACATATCCGATGATGGCAATTGGTGGAACTATTGCGCGTCACAAGCCAAACGGATCGCTGAACTGGGATTTACCCATGTTTACCTGCCTCCGGCTTATAAGTCCGCCTTTGATGGAGAGCCGGGTTACGCCGTATATGATCTCTATGATCTGGGGGAATTTGATCAGAAAGGCAAAGTGCGAACAAAATACGGCACAAAAGAAGAATACCTGCGCTGCATTGATGAGCTTCATAAAAATAAACTGGAAGTTATCGCCGATATCGTGATGAACCATCGCAATGGCGCCGATGAGGAAGAATTATTCAAAGCCAGGCCAGTGGCCCATGAGAACCGGAATGAATTTGTTGACGAGGAAAAGGATATCCATGCCTTCACCAAGTTCACTTTCCCAGCGCGGCAAGACAAATATTCCGCATTCAAATGGGATTTTCGCTGCTTTAGCGGCGTTGACAAATTCGAAAACGGCGGCTCAACAATTTATAGTATTCTTAATGAATACGGCGACAAATGGGAAGATGTACTGGACAATGAATTCGGCAACTATGATTTCCTGATGGGCGCCGATGTGGAATTCCGGAACGAGCATGTGAGGGAAGAATTAAAGAATTGGGGAAAATGGTACATCGAGACAACGAAAATAGATGGCTTCAGGCTTGATGCAGTGAAACATATTACACCCTCCTTCATCAAAGAGTGGGTGAATGCGATGAAAGAATTTTTCAAGAAAGATTTTTTTTGCATCGCTGAATACTGGAACCTCGATGTAAATATTTTATTCCATTATCTAGATACCATTGAAAATTGCGCGTCACTGTTTGATGTCCCCCTCCATCACAATTTTCACCATGCTTCCCTGGAAAAAAAAGACTATGACATGACAAAACTGCTGGATGGGACATTATTTAAATTAAGGTCATTTAACTGCATAACTTTTGTCGAGAATCACGACACGCAACCGCTACAGGCACTCGAATCTCCTGTAGATTTCTGGTTTCAGCCTATTGCGTATGCAGTTATATTGTTAAGAGAGCAGGGTATTCCTACAGTTTTTTTCCCTGCATTATATGGCGCTTCGTATTCCGGAGATAAAGGTGGCCAGCATTTTGAAATAAATCTTGCAATAGTTAAGGAACTGGAAACACTGTTAATGATAAGAAAGGATTTGGCCTATGGCTTGCAGATAGATTATCTGGATCACGGTAATGTAATTGGCTGGGTGCGACAAGGTATTAAAGAAAAACCTAATTCCGGATGCGCGGTGCTGATCAGCAATGGCGATGATGGTTTTAAGACGATGGATTTGGGAAAAGACAATGCCAATAAAATTTATATCGATGCCTGTGGTCATATTGAAAACGAGATTAAGACCGATGAGAATGGGCAAGGGACTTTCGAAGTGAAGGGCGGATCAGTGTCGGTATGGATCTCAAAAAACAAATAAAGACCTTATGAAAGATGGAATCATCATATACCAGCAGCAGGCCGGTAACTTGTTTCGGCAAAAAACATCAGCAAAAAGACTGGCAACAGGTTTCCAGTTTGCCGAAGGTCCCTTATGGCATCCTGGCGGTTATTTATTATTTAGTGATGTAAAGGCTAACCGCATCTTTCAATTATTTCTCAGTGGGGTGATCCATGTTTTACGCGAACGAAGCGGGAGCCAATATGTATGCGGTAAATACCTTTCCGAAATGATCGGTTCTAATGGCCTGGCGCTGGATAATGAAGGCGACCTTGTATTTTGCCAGCATGCCAATCACAGCATCGCCAAATTGAATAAGCATAAAGATGTATTCAAGCTTTGCACCAGCTACAACGGACGGCCATTCAATAGTCCAAATGACCTGGTCATAAAATCCGATGGAGGTATTTATTTCACCGATCCTCCCTACGGCCTGCAAGGGGAAATCCTGAGGCCTGAAATTTTTCAACCGCATGCCGGTATTTACCAGTTCCAGGATAACCAGCTTTCCCTGCTTAGCACTGACTTCAATTATCCCAATGGTATTTGTTTTTCTGCGGATGAGCGTTACCTTTTTGTAGGCAGCAATCACCCGGATGAAAAAATGATCATGAAATACCTGATGTCTTCAAAGGGTATCGTTCTGTCGAAACAGGTGTTTGCTTCGGTGAACGCAGACGGTATCAAAACCGATGCCTTTAATAATTTATATGCAGCAACTGACAAAGGTGTACTGATCCTTTCTCCCGAGGGAAAGGAACTGGCGCTGATACCGCTATCAGAGCCTGCTACTAATCTTGCTTTTGGCGGGCCTGAAAAAAACCTTCTTTTCATCACAACCTATCATTCGATCTATTCGGTAGAAATGAATATGGTCATTCATGATCTGTTGCCAGCCAGGCGAAATCCGCTGCCCCTTACAAGAACACAATTGTATGGTTAATTCGATGATTTGTTTTGTAAATACTGATAGATGAGCGCAGCATTTCCTATTGTAGCATGGGGCAATGGCACCAATATTTATGAAGTGAATGTTCGGCAATACACCAAAGAAGGGACTTTGCGGGCCTTTATGGAGCACGTTCCGCGTTTGCATGATATGGGCGTCGACATTTTATGGTTAATGCCCATTACTCCCATCAGCCTGGAAAAAAGACAGGGTACCTACGGAAGCTATTATGCAGCCCAATCCTACACCGAAATTGATCCCGCTTATGGTACAGCTGAAGATTTCAAACAGTTGATCAGGACGGTGCATGCAAACGGGATGAAGTTGATCATTGACTGGGTAGCGAACCATACAGGTTACGATCATCAATGGACCCAGACTTACCCGGGTTGGTATCGCAAAGACGAGAAAGGCAATTTCACCGAGCTTTATGGATGGATAGATGTGATCGATCTTAACTACGAGATCCCGGAAATGCGGGCAGAAATGATCCGTTCTATGATCCACTGGATAAAAGAATTCGATATCGATGGTTTCCGCTGCGATATGGCAAGAACGGTACCGGTTGATTTTTGGGTGGAGGCCCGGGGCGAATGCGATGCGATAAAACCTTTATTCTGGCTGGCCGAATGCGAGATACTAGCCTACCACGAAGTGTTTGACGCGACCTACGGTTGGGAAGCGATGCGGGCCATTGATAAATACATGAAGAAAGAATTGATACTTGCCAATATCGTCCCTATCCTGAACAACTATTCGATGTATCCCGTCGGATCGGAAAAATTGCTGTTCACTTCCAATCATGATGAGAATACTTATTATGGAACAGAATACGAAAAGTACGGAGTTAGTGCAAAGGCAATGGCCGTATTTACCTGCACCTGGCCGGGCATTCCACTTATCTACTCGGGGCAGGAAAAGCCAAACAAAAAGAGACTGCCTTTTTTTGAAAAAGATTTTATTGATTGGGACGGGGAAGTTGAATTGCATTCTTTTTACAAGACATTGCTCAATCTCAGAAAAAAAAATAAAGCCCTGCAGGAGAGCGCTTCCGTATTCATTGTTCCATCAGGACATCCCGATGTGCTGGTCTACCTGTGCCGGCGCCAGCGGGATAAGGTATTGGTGCTATTAAATCTTTCCGATTCTGTTTCAGAATTCAGTTTCAATCACCCAGCCCTGCCTGGAACTTATACCGATTTGTTTAGTGACAGCCAGGTCAGTCTAAAACGCAAGGAATGTTTTCGTTTTACGGGCGGCGAATACAAGGTGTTTCACTCTACTTCGATACCGTGAGGAGTAAGCTCCAAGAACCAAATAGCAAGAACCAAATAAGCACCAGGATTTAACAATAAACTCGAATTATCAGGATGTTCTTTTTTTCGATATTCGAGTTTACGCTTTCGGATTTTGTTTGGTTCTTGGTTCTTAGGATTTGGTTCTTAATATTAGAATTGGCCGAAAAATTGAATATACCGCTGTGGATTTATAATGAAAGGATCAAATTGAAAACGGAAAAAAGATGCAGGAAACAGTCAATTACGCCAACCAGGATGCCACTACGCCCAGGGAGGAACTCACAGAATTGGCCGAACTGATACTTCCAACGAATCCTCCTGCCCGCAAATTAGGTGTTGCGCTTGTGGGATTGGGTAACTATAGCACTTCGCAACTGGCACCGGCGTTACAACAAACAAAGTTTTGCGAGCTAAAAGGGGTCGTCACCGGCTCTCCCTCGAAAATACCGGAATGGAAGAACAAATATTCGATTCCGGATTCACATATTTATAGTTATGAGAATTTTGAAGAGATCGGTAATAACCCTGATATCGATATCGCGTATATAGTCCTTCCCAACGCGTTGCATGCCGAATATGTGATCCGTGCAGCTGCAGCGGGAAAGCATGTGATCTGTGAAAAACCAATGGCTATTAGCATTAAAGAGTGTGATAGAATGATCGAAGCCTGCAGGAATGCAGGTAAATTATTATCAATCGGTTACCGCCTGCACTATGACCCGCACCATATTGAAGTGATGCGAATAAGCAGGGAAAAAGTTTTTGGAAAGATCACTTACATGCATGCCCAGCATGCTCTCAGTAAAGTTAGCGGATGGAGGTTGGATAAAAAACTCGCCGGCGGCGGTCCGCTGATGGACCTGGGCATTTATTGTTTACAGGCAGCCTGTTATGTCAGCAACGAAGAACCAGTATCGGTACGGGTAACTGAAATGGCGGCGATGCCCGGGCATGATATTGAACAGTCTCTTTCCTGGGAAATGACTTTTGGCGGAGGATTGATTGCGAAATGCGAAACAAGCTACAAATATGACATGAATCTCCTGCATGCGCAGGCGGAACATGGTTGGGTGCAACTTTCTCCGGCTTTTAGTTACAAATACCTCATAGGCAAAACAGCCACCGGTTTTTTAAAAATCCCATCGCTTAACCAACAGGCCCTCCAAATGGATGATTTTGCAAGATCCATCCTGGAAAACCGGCCGGTGAAATTACCGGGTGAAATGGGAAGAACCGATCTCCGGGTAATCACGGCTATTTATGAGTCGATGGAAAAAAAAGAAAGAGTAAAAATTAAAGCGTGAGCGAATATGCCCTGTACATTGGAATTGCTGCTGGTGTTTGCACAAGCATTTCTATGTTGCCGCAACTGGTAAAGATCATCAAAACGAAGAAGGCGGATGATATTTCGTATGGTATGGTGGTGGTATTACTCGTTGGGGTGGCCGCGTGGATATGGTATGGCGTATTGCGATCGGATTACCCAATCATTGTTACTAATTCATTTTCGCTACTGGTGAACATGCTGGTCCTGGTGTTTTCTTTGAGATATAAGAAAAACAGAGGCTAAAAAAGTTAACGGCTATGATCGTTGGTCTTAAACCAATAATCACAGCCGCATAGTATTGTTATTGTTAGATTCAGGCCCTTTGCTGCATGAATACACGACCCTTTCTCTTCCCGCCACCACTTCTTCCCGCGGACGAGACCGGGGTGGTTTGAGAAGATGAGTGTTCATTCCCATGCATCAACGGCACATCAAAAGCATGTCCTTTTACAACAGGAACTGTTTTATTGATGAGTTTCTGAATGTCCTTTAAATACATTTTTTCCTCGTAGTCGCAAAATGAGATAGCAACTCCTCCTGCTCCTGCCCTACCGGTACGCCCGATACGATGCACATATGTTTCCGGGATCTCAGGTAATTCATAATTGAAAACATGACCCATGTCATCGATATCAATACCTCTTGCCGCAATATCGGTAGCTACCAGCACCCGGGTCTTTCCAGTTTTAAAATTGTGAAGAGCAGATTGTCTTGCATTCTGTGATTTATTACCATGAATGGCCTCAGATCTTATACCTGCCTTTGCAAGATCCCGGGCAATCCTGTCAGCGCCATGTTTTGTCCGGGCAAATACCAACGCTGTCTTGATACTTTCATCTTTCAACAGGTGTATCAGCAATGAACGCTTATTGTGTTTTTCAACATAGTACAGTGATTGTTGTATGATTTCTACCGTGGTAGCGGTTGGTGTTACTTCCACTTTTACTGGCTGTCTTAACAACATAGCGGAAAGTTTCTGGATTTCCGGTGGCATGGTGGCAGAAAAGAAAAGTGTCTGGCGTTGCGAAGGTAATTTTGAAATAATCCTTCTCACATCGTGGATAAAGCCCATATCCAGCATACGATCGGCTTCATCCAGTACAAAAAATTTAATATCCTGCAAAGACAGGTGACGCTGGTTCATCAGGTCAAGCAAACGGCCCGGGGTAGCGACAAGAATGTCTACACCCTGGCGCAATGCTTTAACCTGCCCGAATGACGATACGCCTCCGAAAATAACAAGATGTCTCAGGGAAAGATATTTACCATATGCCTGGAAGCTTTCGCCAACCTGTATAGCCAGTTCTCTTGTTGGAACTAATATTAATGCTTTAATGGCTCGACGTTGTTCGCCTTCTTGTTTTTGCAGGTGTAATAACTGTAATAACGGAAGAGCGAATGCTGCGGTCTTCCCGGTGCCGGTTTGTGCGCAACCGAGCAGGTCTTTTTGTTGTAATATAATAGGTATGGATTGCTCCTGCACGGGAGTTGGTGTTGTATACCCTTCATGGCTTAGCGCCTTCAATACAGGCTCAATGAGCTGCAGATTGTTAAATGACAATTGAATAATGTTTAAGTAAATAATGTGGTAAGGCTATCAACAATAGAAGATACTTTACCCGCCTTACGTTAAGCCGTCACAATATTTGAATAGGGGAAACTACAAACTTAGTGGAGGAATAACATACAAGGATACAAAGATAACATATTTAATGGGAAATGGAAGGACTATTTATAATCGGATAGTAACCAGCTTCAAATGCTGTTTAAGGCAACCACGGTGGTCTTGATAACCGCCGGGTTTGGACCAGTGAACCTAAAATGACATTACCAATACAATATTAATATTAATGTCCTTTTTTAGCCAGTTGTATTTCCCCGTAAGTCGGTATCTGCTGCATGATCGATGCCCGCAACATGGTCAACAGGTATACTTCTGCCTGGTAAAACTCAAAAGCAACGACTGCATTAGTGGCTGCCCTGATCTTGGTGTAATACTCCTCCAGGCTTTTCTCGTGCACAAACCGGTTTTCAAAGTACCTGCGCGCCAGGGAATCAGCTTTCCCGGGACTCATTTCGCCATAAGTCAGCGCTGTTTGCTCGTATAATTTGATCCGGGCTTTAGCGATTTCCTTGTTTTTTTTCAAATACTCATCATAAAGTTTCCAGAAGGCGACAGAATCCTTTGCGCTCACCAAAACCAGCTTAGCGACAGCTTCCTTTTTTTGTACGCCCAGCAGGTTTACCATTGCGTCAGCTTCAGCGTCGGAGGTTTGTGCATAAAGCATAAAAGCAGAACAGGTAAATACGATTCCGAGGAATAATTTTTTCATGTTGTTTATTTGATTACAAAGCTTACCCATGACCGCTAATAAACTTTAATTATCGGGGAAGACTTTGCCAACAATTATGACATTAGGCCATTAAGGAGACGATATCGTTGAAACCGTGGATTAAATAAATGCAATTGTGGAGTCGTATGGCAAAGAAATATGGAAACGGGCACGAAACCGGTGGTAAATGGTGAGTAGTCAAAGGTCGGCCCCTGATTGACCAATCAACCAGTCAACCGATTAACTGGCGGATACTGGAATAATTGTTGTAAATATCTAACATATGATCGCCCTGGAGCAATGGTGAACAAACCGCCAACATTCATTAAAAACATTAAACCTTTCAAGAAATGTATCATGGAAAATCTAAATGAAATACAGGAGAAAGCAAAATTGGTTCGCAAATGGTGCCTGGTCTCAACTACCGAAGCCGGCTCGGGGCATCCTACTTCTTGCCTATCTGCCGCAGATATTACTACTCTTTTATTCGACCGTTATTTTACCTACGATCTTGACAACCCGCTCAATTTATACAACGATCGCCTGGTATTTTCAAAAGGCCATGCCGCGCCGTTGCTATACACTTTGTTTGGCATGACCGGAGCCTATTCACTTGAGGAATTAAAAACTTTACGAAAGTTCGGTAGCGTTTTTGAAGGACATCCGGTGCCTAAATTTAAATACGCAGAAGCTGCAACCGGTTCGCTGGGACAAGGACTTTCCGTTGGCGCCGGGTTAGCTTTGGCAGCCAGGCGGGAAGGCTATGACAATAAAATCTATGTGCTGACTGGTGATGGGGAATTGGCCGAAGGACAAATATGGGAAGCAGCCAATTTTGCGGCAAATCAAAAACTGGATAACCTGGTGGCTATACTGGACATTAACCGGTTAGGTCAAAGCCAGGAAACCATGTTTGGCCACCATATCGAAGAATATACCCGGAAGTTTAAAGCATTTGACTTTGAAGTGATTTCCATTAACGGGCATGACTACAAAGAGATCAACGAAGCTTTGGAAGCTGTTCAGCGACCGGCTGGAAAACCTTATGCCATTATTGCGAAAACATTTAAAGGTCATGGAATTTCTTTCCTGGAAAACAAAGATGGCTGGCATGGCAAGACGCTGGAAAAAGAAGAACTGGAAAAAGCGCTTAATGAACTTGGGCCGGTTGATGACAATCTTCGCTTTAAACTAAAAAAACCACGGCAAACCAAATTACCCGAACATTCGGCAAAAGTAACCAACCCGGAAATTACATTTGAAGCGAAAAAAGAATATGCAACACGAGAAGTATTTGGAGAAGTCTTAGCGAAACTTGGTAACCAGGACAAAGAGATCTATGCTCTTGATGGCGATGTGATGAACTCTACTTTTACGCAAACGTTTAAGAAAGATCACCCGGAAAGATTTGTTGAATGCTATATTGCCGAACAAAATATGGTATCGGTTGCGGCCGGGCTCTCACGTGTAGGAAAAATACCATTTGTTGCCACATTTGCTGCCTTTCTTACAAGGGCTGCCGATCAGATAAGAATGGCAAGAATTTCAGAAGCTAACATAAAATTTGTCGGTTCTCATGTTGGTGTAAGTATCGGCGAAGACGGGCCCTCTCAAATGGGATTGGAAGATATCGCTTTGTTTGGTGCTCTTCCCGATACAGTAATACTCCAGCCCTGCGATGCAGTTTCAACGGCGAAATTAGTTCCACAGATGGTCACGCAAAAGAGCTTTGTTTATATGCGTACGCTTCGCCCCAAGACACCCCTTCTCTATAAGAATGATGACAGTTTTGACATTGGCGGATCAAAGATTTTGCGTCAATCGGGCAACGATCAGCTAACTGTTGCGGCTACTGGTATTACTGTATTCGAAGCATTGAAAGCCGCAGACCAATTGCAAAACGAAGGTATCGGCATTCGCGTGGTGGATTGTTATTCCATTCGTCCCGTTGATGCCGTTACACTAAAGAAATGCCTGAATGAAACGGAACAAAAAATCTTGATTACGGTCGAAGACCATTTTAAACATGGCGGGTTTGGTGATTTTGTAGCAAGCGCAGTTTCAAACATACCTGGACAGGTAATTAAAATGGCTGTCTGGAGGATTTCAGAATCGGGCACAAAAAATGAATTGTTAAATGATGCTGGCATTGATGCATCCAATATCATAGCTAAAATAAAATCTGTTTTGAAAAAGCAGCCGGTAGCTTGAAAAAATATAAAATATTATTTTATGAAAGAGTATGAATTAAAAATAGAAGCTCCCTGGAATGAAGTAAAAGAGATGATCAAGGAAATCAATATGGATTTAACAGACGAGGATCTGTCCTACGAACCCGGCAGAGAAAAGGAATTGCTTGAACACTTATCCAATAAAATGAATAAGAGTATACCCGAGGTAAAAGGATGGATTGAAAGTGTTTCGCATAATAAGGGGCTTGCCTACTAATTTGAAAATTAGCCATGTTGCGTCTATTCCCCAAAGGTTTAGGCCTTATTGCCCTGTTTTTTGGCAACCTATAGTATCTATTCTGCGTTTCTCAGCTGTAAAAGCAGTTGGTGAAAAGTGAAAAGATCGTCATAAGAAGATGGATGAAGATTGTTGTGATAACGGCTCTTATTTTTGTCGTAGCAACTTTGTGTTGAATGCAGTTATCAGGCAAAGAATCAGCAGGCAATTACAATCCCTGGCGCCCTTCTTTACGCTCGGATCCTGTTGCCAAAATAGTTTATCAGTTAATTAGTTAAATGGTTAATCTGTACCGGCCAAATTAACGGATGCTCGTCTCCCTTGATTCCAACTCGGTAAACTTTTTTATTAAATAGCTTTCGAAGTCCTGGAGATAACCGGGATTATTGCGGGACGATGCGAGTAGTGATTTGATGTTTCCAGTAAACAGGGATCCTGATGTAACAAGGGTCGCCAATCCAGGATTCGCTTTTATCCAATTATTCTGAACCGAATGGTCCTTGAGGAAGGAAACAATGATCTCCGATTTGAAGGCTACAGGCAGATGCCCGATTTGCGCATTGATTGAATCTATCTCTTCATTTATTGATGAAAAATATTCGGGGTTAAACTGATCGTTGGTCTTAACCAGGTACTTGTTGAAGGGTTTCATAATGAGGTTTAACAGGGGTTAATGAATGTAATGTAACCCTTTAAAACAACATGCCTCTTTAAATTTCTCTGACTATCATAAAAGATCAGGATCTATAATCATTAATACAAAACATAATCGTGTGTAACTCTTATTAGGTCTACCTTTAGTATCCTCTCATTTACAGCGCAACGGATTATTTCAAAGAGTTTATTATGAAAATTGCATATATCGGAACCTACCCGCCGAGGGAGTGTGGGATTGGCACATTTACCCAGGATCTTTTTTCGGCAATGACAAATCCCGGGAAAGACACACGTAAACAACCTGAAGGAGTTGTCATCGCAATGGATGACCAGGAAGAATCTTATGATTATCCAAAAGATGTACAATTAACCATACGGCAGGAACAACAGGGTGACTACCTTGAAGCGGCGCGGTTCATTAACCTAAGCGGCGCAGATGTTTGTATACTGGAACATGAGTTTGGAATATTTGGCGGACAGAGCGGCGTATATATTTTGCCACTTTTACACAGGCTGGAAATACCGTTAATCGTTACCCTGCACACCGTGTTAAAAACTCCTTCTTATAACGAAAAAGCCATACTCACAGAAATCTGTAAAATGGCGGCAGGGATCGTGGTAATGACCCATAAAGCCATTGAATTTCTTGCAAATATTTATGGTGTCCCCGTTGCAAAGATTAACCTTATTGAACATGGAGTGCCTGATCTCAAGTTCAGTCACGCAGCAACTAAAAAACAGTTCAAACTTGAATCAAAAAAAGTACTACTCACTTTCGGTTTTATCAGCCGGAACAAAGGAATTGAAACGGTTATCAAAGCCTTGCCAGCCGTTGTGGCTAAATATCCTGAAACAGTTTATATCATTTTGGGGAAAACGCATCCTGCTGTCTTAAGACACTCCGGGGAAGAGTACCGTATCTTTCTTCTACGCCTGGCCAAAAATCTGAAGCTGGAAAAGCATGTACTCTTTCTGAATGAATTTATTGACCAGGAAGAACTGTTTCAATATCTCTATGCCTCTGATATTTATATCACACCGTATTTAAATGAAGCACAGATTACCAGCGGCACATTGTCTTATGCTATAGGAGCAGGAGCAGCGGTAATCTCAACTCCCTACTGGCATGCTGCAGAATTGCTCGGCGGAGGCAGAGGCTGTTTATTTGATTTCAATGATTCAGAAGGATTAGCTGTGATCCTGACAGATTTACTGGATCACCCTGCAAAATTGAAAAGCTTACGTGATAAAGCAGCTGAGTATGGACAGAAAATCGCCTGGCCAAAGGCCGGGGTAAAATATAATGAGCTGGTTAAGCTGATCCTGAAAGAACAAACGGAGAAGCAAGACAAAAAAGAAACCATTCTTGACCCGCTTTTGTTGCCGCCTTTTTTGCTGGATCATGTAAAGCGAATGACGGATGACACCGGTATCATTCAACATGCCAAGTTCGGTATTCCTAACCTGAAAGAAGGATATTGCCTGGATGACAATGCAAGAGCACTATTGATGGTGCTAATGGCTTATAAGCAGATGAAACTGCCACTTGCCCTGGAATTACTACCCATATACCTGAGCTATATTCACTACATGCAGAATGAAGATGGGACTTTCCGAAATTTCCTTAGTTTTCGCCGGGATTTTTTGGATGAACAGGGTTCGGAAGATTCTTTTGGACGGGCTATCTGGTCATTGGGTTATCTACTTGGCAATGCACCCAATGATGCTTATTTTCAATCGGCCAAACAAATATTCTCCGATGCTGTTCCGAATTTTGAAAAATTACAATCCATCCGGAGCATTGCCAATACCATTATCGGCATTTCTTATTACCTGCAAAGAAATCCGCATGATGAAGCTATAAGACAAGTGCTGGCACTCCTGGCCTCCAAACTTGTCAATCGATATAAACAAAACAAGACAGAGAACTGGTACTGGTTTGAAGAACTGCTGGCTTACGATAATGCGATATTACCTCTCTCACTACTACATGCTGCCGGTATATTAAATGATGAAGATATCCGTATTACAGCAGTCGAAAGCATGCATTTTCTTTCTGATATAACATTGAAGGACGGGTATCTGTCGCTGGTTGGCAACGAGAACTGGTATGTGAAGAATGGGGCATCTTCCATGTATGCGCAGCAGCCATTGGACGCAATGGCGATGGTGCTGATGTTTCATGAGGCGTTTCATCTGACAAAAGATAAAACATACCTCAATAAATTATATTCATCCTTTATGTGGTTCCTGGGTGAAAATGACATGCGGATGTGTCTTTATGACTTCGAAACAAAAGGCTGTTGTGATGGCCTGGAAAGCTATGGGGTAAACAGGAACCAGGGCGCAGAAAGTACATTAGCTTACCTGGTTTCTCATTTAACCGTGTTGCAGGCTTTTGATGATTTTTATAAAAGCAACCACTAATGCGCGTAGCGATCCTTTCACCTGTTGCATGGCGCACGCCACCGCGTCAATACGGCCCCTGGGAATTGGTTGCTTCCAATATTACGGAAGCTTTAGTGGCAAAAGGCATAGATGTTACACTGTTTGCAACTGGCGATTCTGTTACAAAAGCCAAATTGACCTATTGCGTCAATCAACCTTATGCAGAGAATGCTGCTACCGATGTCAAGGTGGCTGAATGCCTTCATATCAGCCATCTCATGGAAAGAGCAGATGAATTCGATATCATCCATAATCACTATGATTTTTTGCCACTTACGTATTCCCGATTGATAAACACTCCCATGCTGACTACAATACATGGATTTTCTTCCCCGCTCATTATGCCGGTATATAAAAAATATAATGCTGATACATTTTATGTTTCTATAAGCAATGCCAACCGGCATCCTGAATTGAAATATACTGCTACTGTATATAATGGCGTTAATACGGCTGAATTTACTTTTACAGAACTGCCGCAAGATTATTTTCTTTTTTTTGGCCGTATACACCCCGAAAAAGGAACGCTGGAAGCTATTGAACTGGCAAAGCAATGCGGAAAGAAGCTAATAATTGCAGGCCTCGTACAGGATACCGATTATTTTAATTCGAAAATACGTCCATTCATTGATAATGATAAAGTAGTGTACGTCGGTAACTGCGATCCGCAGCAAAGAAATCAATTGCTCGGAAATTCATTGGCATTATTGCATTTAATTTTATTTGACGAACCTTTTGGTTTAAGCGTAGCAGAAGCGATGTGTTGCGGCACGCCTGTCATCGCTTTTAACAGGGGCGCCATGCCAGAATTGATATTACACGGTAAAACAGGTTTCCTGGTTGATACAATGGAAGAAGCGAAACAGGCCGCCAGGCAATTGGGACAGATTAACAGGGCAGATTGCCGGGAATGGGGCATTACTATGTTTTCAAAAGAAAGAATGGCGGATGATTATATAAAAGTATTTAGCCAGATACTCAGCCGTTAATTACCTATTCGATTTTTTTAACTCCGTCAATAATTCAGTGAGGTTAACAGTAGCATATGAAGAAGCGTAATCAGACATAGCGTATGGAATGATAAGACTGTCTTCATGGATCATTGAACCGCAGGAGTACACCACGTTTGGCACGTAACCTTCTCTTTCTTTATCATTTGGTATCAGCAAAGGAGTGGATAAGCGGCCAATTTCTTTTTCGGGATTCTCCAGGTCGAGCAACGAAACCCCCAATACATATTCCCTCACCGGCCCAACACCGTGTGTAATTACCAGCCATCCTTCCGGCGTTTCAATAGGAGAACCGCAATTTCCCATTTGCACAAACTCCCAGGGATATTTCGGGGTTTGTAAAAGACTTGCATGTCTCCATACATTGATATTTTCTGAGAATGAGATGTAATTATTGACGCCATCTATCCTGCAAAGCATAGCAAACTTTCCATTGATCTTTCGGGGAAACAGTGCCATACCCTTATTCTGCGCCACTTCTCCATGCACCGGCATTACTTTAAAATGATAAAAATCTTTGGTGAGCAGCAACTTTGGCAATATGGTTATTCCATCGTAAGCTGTATAAGTGGCATAGTAAGTCACCTCCCCATCATCCCCTGTGAACCTGACAAATCTTGCATCTTCTATGCCTTTCATTTCTGTATCGGCGATGGGAAAAATAACCCTTTCAGAGATAGCGGTATCAACTGAAAAATGCATTTCATAATGTGATGAAGCCAGCCACATTATTTCATTTAACAGAGCCTGACTTTGGAGGTCGGTAGGAACAACGGCCCTGGTTTCTTCAACATATCTTTTTAACTCTTCGTAAGTAAAGGTATCGGTTAACTTATTTATCATGAGAGAATAGGCCGTATTGTTCCAGGATTGCATTTCTTCCAGTTTGCGGAGAAAGGAAGTTTTATGGTAGGTATGATTTTTCACATGTTCGGGGGATTCCAGCATTTTCCCGGGAGGTTCAATAGTAATATTATTTAGATTATTAATAATTCCAGAGCGAAATACAACTGATGATATATGACCTTCACCCGTGGCCCGGAAACTGAGGATCACTCTTTTTTCGCCAGTCACCGTTTCTGACTGGTCCGGGTCTTCCATTATAGAAGGATTAAAAAAAGCGGCTGATTCTATGGAATACTCCATGGTAAAATAGGCCCCGATCAATACTTTCTGGACAGAACTGAGTGCATGCGCGTCTATGTTAAGGTGTTTAAATAAAGAAGCCAGCCTGGCGAAATGTTTTTCAAATATGCGGGAGATGCTCCGGTGCCTTTTAGAATAGTCCCTCAATATCTGTGTCAGGGTTTCCTGCTGCTGCTTTTCGGTAAGTGACATTATGCGGGTGATCAATTCCATGCTTCTCGCATCATTCGTATAAAAAAACCGGGCGATCACACGGCTTGCATCGGGTTGGAATTGCACATCTTTCCTCGTGACATTAACTGGCATAAATAATTTCTTGCGGGAGTGCTAACAATGCTTTAAGATGGTCCCGGTACATATAATCCGGTAAAGTAGTTTTTATTGTTCATACTTTCAACTCCGCTCTGATGATAAGGGGTTTATCATTGTTCCGGCGGTATTGCAATCCGGCATGTTCCCGGTGATTTTCCGCCAGTTTGAAGTTATTTTAGATGAGACGCAGCCGGAAAAGAATTACCGGGTGATAATTTTGAGTTTAAAAAAAATCAAATTATTTAATTGCAATATCGATCCAACAACCATTTTTCTGTGCCATTTTTTTTAGCGCGTTTAGCTACGCTCCGAATGACAGGTAAAAGTAACGACATCCAGCCTGTTGCATTTGAATCTGATATTATCAAGGCCACAGCAAGATGGGCAAAGTTTTTTGGTTTCCCTTTTTTATTAGTAAGGCCATCAGAAGCAAGACCGTAGAAAATTTTTATAAAATTCTCCATACCAGTATGACCAGGTTTTAAAGTTATATGATTTGACCTTATCATTTGTCTCATTATAAAATCGATGAGGTGTTCCTGCAGGAACAGTTACTGATTCTCCTACCTTTAGAATTTTCTTATCTTTTCCTACCTGCATATATAAAACACCTTCCTGCACTTGAAATTTTTCGGAAAACGCGTTGTGATAATGTAATGGTGGGCCATCGCTCTTGCCCAGGTCTATTTCCATAAGTGTGTATTCACCGTTTGTTTCTTCCGATGTTTTTATAAACGTAGCAACATCATTTATAGCCGGGTTAACGAAATTCCTTTTTTCCATGATTCAATTTTTAAAACTGCTTTTTTTTCGAGTATTGAAATCTTCTTGTAATCAAGATAGGCTCTTTGTTTCTCGTATTACTTTTAACCATCGCATTAACTAAACGATAACCTGAAGAGCTTGGGAAGCTATAGATAACGGATGAGTTGGTGTCAGTTATCGGGGTGAGGTTGCCAGGTGTAAATAGATAGGCGCAGCAGGTAGGGACCAGCCGGGCCGCAAAGATTCTTCAGGTAGTTAGCCGTTCCGGTTCGCTGTGTATTCCTTATCTTTAAAAAGATTTGCACAAAAATGTTGAGGATGTCGCAAATTCTTTGACGAGCATATAATTTCTAGTGCGATGAACATTGACGAAATTACCTCGGGACCCCTGGAATCGCCATCAGACATGATCGATTTGGAGGAATCCTTTCATACAGCTAATCCCCAGATTCCTATTCTTTCTTCTGCAAGGAGTTGGGCATTTCGCGGACAATCACAGTCCTTTGGAACCTTGTTTCCTTCTTTTCAGAGGATATTTGGTGGGAAGCGTTCCCCCGGAACAGCCGAAGTCATGGAAAGTGATTTAATTAGAACTTTTCGCGAACACTATGCTAAACTTGAGGGACGCACTCTTGACATGCCTCAACCTCATTTGATCAATGAAGACTTCCCTCTTCGTTGCCTGAGCGTGATGCAGCATTACGGTGTTCCCACCCGGCTTTTAGACTGGACCACTGATTTCTGGACAGCAGTTTACTTCGCCTGCGCTGGTGATCCATCGAAGGAAGCAGAGCTTTGGTATTATAATAGAGATGCACTATTCTACCCCCAAAGAATAGATCAAGAATTGGGAGCCTTACTTGACCCCATCAACAATGGCCAAAAGCGTGAGCCTGTACTGCTTCAAAGAAATGAAATCAAAAAAATTGTCGAGTTTGACCCGCGAATCACTCCTCGTATGTTAAAACAGTCTGCGCATCACACACTATGTACAGATGTTTTTATTGATCACGCCGTTATTCTGTACGAACAATATAAAGTTGAACTTGCGCATTTCGCGAATTTACCGGAACCTTTAGAGATAAAAAATCATCCATTTCTTTTTCGTAGGGTTCTTATTAAACCGGGATGTAAAGAAAAGGCACTTCGTTATCTTGCTGATCAACGGAAGATCACAGCTTCGACTATATTCCCCGATGTTGAGGGGTTGAATAAATTCCTTCACTGGCATCTTGAATCATTAGTTACTACCCTACTATAATAACAATTAAGGGGAAGATACGTTCCGGAGCGTTGACGGGAATATGGCTGATAGTAAAATGGAAGATTTCAATTTATAATCTAAAATAAAATGAATATCCTACTTACAATTCTACTCATACTGGCAGGCATTATTGTCGCGTTGTTACTCATTGGGCTTTTCATAAAAAAGGAACATTATGTCAATCGTGAAATTATCATCAATGCGCCCCGCCAAAAAGTATTTGACTATTTAAAATTGCTCAAAAACCAGGACGAGTTCAACAAACATGCAATGGTTGCCCCTGACAGGCAAAGAGAATTCAAGGGAACAGACGGAACAGTTGGATATGTTTATTCCTGGAAAGGAAATAAAAGTGCCGGTGAAGGAGAAAAGGAGATTAAGAATATCATTGAAGGAAAAAGAATTGAAACAGAAATTCGTTTTATAAAACCAATGCGGGTCACTGCCACTATAATTATGGAAACCGAATCTTTATCCGATAATCAAACCAAAGTATCCTGGACCAATGCCGGCACATTGAAATATCCTATCAACATAATGATCCCGATGATGGAAAAAAATGTTTCAAAGGGTATGGATGATAGTTTGTTGACTTTGAAAGGGATTTTTGAAAAATAGTCACAGTATTTAAAAACGAGCCGCTAAGATTGGCCTGGTAATTTTTCAGCTGAACGAATAATGTCGGGCAATAGAATATAACATCAATCACTTAAATTTATTTGGCAACGGTTCGGACGACAATCACCGGATATTAGCATAGTAAAAAGTCCAGACTGTTGTTTGCAATTTTAAATCGTCATCATGACAAAACAGCGAGATTTTCTTAGAATCGGAGTCTTCTACGACGGAACATTTTTTGCAAAAGCCCAAAACTATTTTTGGGGTCAAAAGTATGGCTGGTTGTCGTTTCAGGAATTTCATAAACTTTTGGAAAACTACGTTAGATCAAAGGAACAAGGACATTCTGCCTTCAACGAACAAGAACAGTAGTTCAAAAATAAATATTAGTACGACCAGTACCTCACTATTTGGGTTTGTGAATTGATCATTTCTGTTGACTTGATCTAACCGCAACTTAGTGTTGGTGCTATATCAATAAAATCCGCTATCAGACCATATTTCTTAAGATCAGCCTCGATTTAGGTAGTTGATCTTCTATATTGATACCTACAACTCTTACATCCAGGAATATTTTCACGTTTTCTGCACTGTGACGGTTCATCATTTACCCATCCACGGTGAGACCATAATCGCTCGACCTCGCCGAATCCTTATGGACGAACGCGGATGATCGTCTTTCCCTTGGCCTTTTTGGTCGGATTGAAGGCCGCAACGGCATCGTCGAGGGTAGCGATGTTGCCGATATTCGTCCGCAGACGTCCCTCCCGCACTCGTTGCACGATCCCACCCAGCTGGGCGCGATCGGCCTCGACAACGAAATCAACCGCCGAGCCATAGGTGGGCTGCAGCTCGACCGGGCCGACGACGGATACTAGCGTTCCTCCGGCCTTGACCAGGGCCGCGGACCGCTTCTGGACGTCACCACCGATGACATCGAAGACCAGATCGACTTTGCCGATGTCTTCCAGCGCGTCTTTCTCAAGGTCGATGAACTCATGTGCGCCGAAGTCGATCACCTTCTGACGGTCGGCGGCACGTCCAGTGCCGATGACGTACGCGCCGGCCTCACGTGCAAGCTGCGTCACCATCGTCCCTACTGCGCCAGCCGCGCCATGCGCAAGAACGCTCTGCCCCGCCTGAAGTCGGCCGTGCTGGAACAGTCCCTGCCATGCGGTCAGACCTGAGATTGGTAGGGACGCGCCCACCGTAAAGTCGACGTCGCCAGGCAGGGGCGCAAGGTTGCGTGCCTCGATTGCCACATACTCCGCCAGAGTGCCATCGCGATACCAGTCGGCCAGGCCGAACACCCGCTGTCCCACTGAAAGTCCCGTCGTTCCATAGCCAAGGGCGCTGACCACACCGGCCAGCTCGTGGCCGGGGATCGACGGAGTTCGATTGCCGTCGGCGCGATCGGCCCAGGTCGAGGGCCATTCCAGTTCAGTCGAGACGAATCCCGACGCGTAAATCTGTACGATGACGTCGTTGATCGCTGCCTTCGGCTTGGACCGCTCCACCAGCTTCATCCCGGCTGTTCCAGCAGACCGGTCTGTCACAATGATCGCCTTCATAATACACCTCTCTTTTTGCTCATCAGCAAACACCCACTTAATGGAGTGATTTTGCCGTACACTATTGTTTTCAATCTTGTTTTCAGCATGATTTTAATATTTAACGTTGTGCAATGACTCTGTTAATCCTGGGGCAAAACTAACTTTTAACGTGGTTATCTTAGTGGGCCAGTTCTAAAATATATGAGGTCCAGTTATGATTAAAAAACTCTTGCGAGGGCAGCATAGTCCTTATACCTGCAATTAGAATCGGAAATTATTCAGGTGATTTGTCGTGGCGTTTTGAAACCAGGGCAGCCACTTCCATCTTCACGTGAACTGGCATAGAGCCTGCAACTCAATCGTAAAACAGTGTGGCACCCAATTAAAGAAAAATCTCATCGTGTCTAAATCGGCAATACTGAGTAACGAGCTTTTTCGATGCAAGACGAGATAGACTTCTCGTCCCAGCGAGCTTCAACAAATGCAAAACGCGCGGATAAAATCAACTTTCGAGTCTGTGATCCCGCTGGGGCTTCCCTTCTCTACTGTCAGTAACTGACATATCAAGATTGAACTAACTGATTCAATAAAACAGCTAACAATTCCAAACTCGGGATGAACTTCTCGTCCCAGCGGGCTCCATCAAATGAAAAACGGCGCGGACTTCGTCCGCGCCGTGCAACAACTGTGATCCCGCTGGGACTTCCCTTCTTTACTGTCAGTAACTGACATATCAAGATTGAACTAACTGATTCAATAAAACAGCTAACAATTCCAAGCTCCGGATGAACTTCTCGTCCCAGCGGGCTCCATCAAATGAAAAACGGCGCGGACTTCGTCCGCGCCGTGCAACAACTGTGATCCCGCTGGAACTTCCCTTCTTTACTGTCAGTAACTGACATATCAAGATTGAACTAACTGATTCAATAAAACAGCTAACAATTCCAAACTCGGGATGAACTTCTCGTCCCAGCGGGCTCCATCAAATGAAAAACGGCGCGGATAAAATCAACTTTCGAGTCTGTGATCCCGCTGGGCCTTCCCTTCTTTATTTTTATTAACTAGCATGTTAAGACTAAACTAATTAATTCAATAAAGCT
>Ga0066652_100000221_pt1 | contig 29791 bp, 39 predicted proteins | sample GraSoiAngelo_101_FD_71413 | JGI IMG/M metagenome (GOLD analysis project Ga0066652, IMG submission 71413) | Grasslands soil microbial communities from the Angelo Coastal Reserve, California, USA - 14_0903_02_30cm | ecosystem: Environmental > Terrestrial > Soil > Grasslands | place: USA... | reverse complement strand
CGCCTCATATGCGAAACCCGTCGTAGTCGAATTTCATGAACTGCTCGCGCCGGGCCAGCAGCTCCAGCAGCGCCGGGAACTTGAAAAGCATCTCGGCGGGTCGCGCGTAGTTGTACGTGTTGGACTTCTTGACGTGGATGATCCCCATTTTCCGCATGACGCTGCGCCAGTCCCAACCGACGAACGTAGGGCCGGCCTCATCGGTGTACTTGCACAGCACCAGCGCCTCGGCGCCGCGTTCGATCTTGTCGCGGGGAATGAACAGCCATTTCGGTGTCCGCGCGGTCTTGACGTCCAGCGTGAGCGGCTTCGGCCGGCCGATGAGCGGGACACTGAAGTCAACGCCGCCGTCGCCAGCCACTTGCAGCGCGGAGGCCGCCCAGGTGTAGGGCAGGCCCAACATGCGCGCCACGTACATTTCCCCGCAGACACCGACGATGGCGGCGTCGTCCAGATCGCCGCCCATGGCGTGCATGGAGGCGTGGTTTTGGTGACAGCGGTTACGCTCGGCCGCGATAGCGCGCGCCAGCTCCGGCACCTGCCACTTCCACTTCACAGGTATTGCTCAAAGCCGACGTAGCCCACCCAGTCGATTTGCTCGCCGCGCCGCTGGTGCGCGACCCGATCCCGCAGGACCTCCTCGGCTACCCATTCATCGCTGTGCCGGTTGCCGTGTAGCAGGCCGCCGCAACGACACTTGCAGCGCTTGCACTTCGCGTTCTCGCAGCGGTTCGCTTGGTCGCGCAAGCGACCTTCGGTGATCGGCTTTTTCATACGCGGCTCGTGGTGATCCGCAGCGACAGCTTCTGCGGCTGCGCCTTGAACTGGACGGTGTGCGCGGGTTTCGCCGGCACCGTCTTGCAGGACACCCGGCCGCCGTTCGCGCTGATGGCGGCGAACTGGTTTTTCGTGCAGTAGGCGAGGACCTGCCCGTCGATCAGCGACTCGTCGGCCTCGATGCGCTTGCGCGCGGCGCGCAGCTCGGCGAGGTTGGTGAGCCAGCTCTCTACGTCCGGGTCGCCGCGCAGGTCCACACTGCCGTCGCCGGTGTGCCAAACGCGCTTGGCCGCATCCATGTCGCCCGGCATTTCGGCGGGCGGCTCGACGTGGTTCGCGACGGACTCCCAGAAGGCGGCGACGCGGCGGCGAATTTCCGCAATGGCTTCATCGTGGCGCGGTATCTCGCAGCGCACGATCCGATCCCCGCTTATCAAGGCGATCAGCAGGCCGACCGCCGCTCCGGTGCAAGCCAACTGCGTCTGTACCTGCAACGAGAATCGTAGCGGCGGCTCGGTGAACCCGTCCTCGTGAATCAGCCAGTGATCCTTGAACGCGCCCCAGCTCGCATTTTTAACCTCGGCCGGGAACTCCCCGCCCTCCATAACTAGAAAGTAGTCGGGAGTGCAGCCCAGGCCCGGACACTCATCGTCCGTGTAGTACGCATCGGCGCGCCGCAGCTCGTAGTCGTAGAGGATATGCGCGGCGTCGGCGATCCCTGCCTCTAGGCACCGCCCTAGAACAATTCGCTCGTTGTCGTCGTAGTTGGCGTGCGCTAGATCGCCGCGCTTCTCGTGCCACAGTTGGAACTGCGACTGGTAGCCGCAGCCAAAGAGGGCTGCTACTTCGCTAGCGCCGATCCTGCTTTGGCGCAGCTCGTGCCAATGCGCCTTGTTCTCGATGGGGTAGCGCATGTCAGGCCACCCGCGCCGGCCGGGTGGCCTCGATGTATTTCCAGATGTCGAGCTTCTTGCCGGTCTCGATGCGAACGATGGTCAAAAGTTGAGTTAGACGTTCAACCGACATCGACTCCCGTCGAAACCAGGCATAAACCGCCGCCTTGCTGACGTCCTCCCCGTAGAGACCCCGGAACAGGTGGGGTATGTCGGTGGCAAGAAATCCCAAGTCACGCTGTAGGCGCTCGTAATTGAAATTGGTCTTGTAGGCCACGTCGCGCTCCCTGCTCGGTAATTTCCGGTGGGAAACACGCTCCTATGAGAACCACACGGCGTCAAAAAATGACGGTGCAGAGAGCTGAATCAATGCACTATTTTGTTGAACGCCGTCGCTGGCAACCGACATCCCGGCCGCGCGAGTTGAATCGTTGCCAGCGCTGTAATTATTAGTTGCACGTATATAGGCGTATGCTTGCCGTCAGTTGACATCGACTGACATTTTGAACGGGGGCGTTCCACTGTTGGCGAGTTGACAGTTAGTGGTCTAAACAAAGAGAACTGATGGGGTGTTGAGAATAAGGAGCTGTGTCATAAATAAGCGAAGCGATGACTTACTGAACATGCCGACCGACAGGAGAGTGTTTCGGGATCGGCTGGTTGCCCGCATGATCGAAATGAAAATCACGGGTGCGGAGCTGGCAAGGAAAGCCAAGCTATCGAAAGACGCCATTAGCACGTACACGACGATGAGGAGCTTGCCGACGCCAGTCACCCTTGAGCGACTGGCGAAGGTTCTAGGGTGCAAGCCAGCGGACCTAGTGCCGGTTAAGCCGGTGACAGAGACCCTGCTGGAACTGCGCGATCATCCAAAGAGCGGGTACAAGGTGCTGGTCGTGAAGATGCCGCTGCCGGCGATGGAGGCGTTACGTCAGTACCGCTTGCTCATCGAGCTGGAGGCGGCGAATCTGAACGGCAAAGAAGAGTAGAAGTTACGGTGTTGGTCGGAAGAACGGGCGCCCCTTGGCGCCCGTTTTTCTTTCACGCTCTGGCGCGCGATGGCGGGCGCCTGGGTTTCGGTGGCGGGTCGCGCGGTGCTATGCCGGCCTCGCGCTCCTCCTTCTCAAGCTGGTACCGCCTGCGCATCAGTTCCCATTTCTTATCTTCCTCGGACAGTTCCGGGTCGGTGTGATATTGCGGCTGATGCACGCGCTCCCAGTCGTGGACCTGCTGCTTGGAGTAGACCATGTGCTTGCCGCTGATCCAGCCCTCCGGGTATCCCCGCTGCTCCGTCCAGCGTCTCAAGGTTCGGCGGGCGATGCGGTACCGCACGCACAGCTCCTCCGTGGTGTACACCGGCGAATCGCCCGTGTACTTCTTCGCCCGGCGTGCCGGCGGCTTCTGTTTCCTTGGCATTTGCATCCCTCGCGGTAGGTGTTGGCGACCCTTGACCACCGCAGTCAACCACCGACATGCCGTACGGTCAACGACAGCGTGCTGTCGTCGGACCCCCCAACGAAAAAGGCCGCCCGTAGGCGGCCTCAATTCGTTCTATCGCGTATTGACAGTTACTTGACGGCGCGCAGCTTCGTCTCCTCGACCTCGATGAACCGGCGGTGGACCTTGTACTGGTCGCACATATCGCGGCACGCCTGCCCGTCGCGCATCGTCTCCTGCATCGACACCAGATCATTCGAGTGAATGTTGCCGCGTTCGATGTCACGGATCAGCTTGTGAAGGCGCGCGTGCCACGGCGCCAACTCGGCCAACGGATCATTCGACATGAACCGCCTCACCGGGTCGGCCCCCGTGTACCGATCAGTCACGTCCGCGCCCTCGTCCTTGTCTGGCGTGTGGTTCATGCTCAGTGTGCGCAGCCGCTTCGGACATCCCAGAAACGCGAGGTACGTCGTATGCGTGTGACGCAACGCCATGCGATCCCACGGCTTCGTACACGCCTTCTCCTCGATGCCACGCTGCATCTCTGTGCGCGCCGTACGCCAGCGGTGGACCATCCGTTCGGTGAATACGCCATCCCACAGCTCGTGCTCTGGGAGCTTCGCGTTCTCCTCCCAAATGGCGCGCAATCGTTCAAGGATCGCCAGCGATTCGCCAGTGAGAAGTACGCGGCGCGGCAACTTCTCGCCGCCCGCTTTGGCGCGGCCCTTTACACGCTCACGCGGCGGAATCCAAATCAGCGCACGGTGCTCGTTGCCATCCTCGTCGCGCCAGTGGCTCCAATCACCCCAGCGCAGCTCGTCCCATTTCATGCCCAGCGCTTGCTCGGATCGGACGCACGTGTACAGAACAAAGCGCTCGAAGAGACCGCAGTCCTTGTCTAACCCATCGAGTGAATCAATGTGCGGGGCGCACGCTTGCCACTCGCCGGGGAGCAGGTAGCGAGTGTCCGGCTCATAGTCATCAGGAACTATATCGTCAAGCACTCGCGGATCGAGCCGATAGCGTTTCGTGTACCAGCGCAACATCGGCATCATGCAGACCATCATCGGGCGCAGTACGCGCGGGTCCCACGCCTTACCCTTCGCCGTGTACTCACGGCGACCGTACTCCGCCATTCCGTCGATGAAGTCGGAGTACCGCAGCGTGTTCACGTCGCGTCCCAGCAAGTTCGGAAAGACCACCTTGAAGCGGTTCAGATACTCGCGCCACTTCGGCGACAGCGGTGCGCCGCGACGACTCGCCTGTTTGTCGCCGGCCGTCCGCGCCGCTTCGTACAACGGGATCGAGGCGATAACGGTTTTCTTCTCGTTCCTCGGCTTGAACCCATCCTGTGACAGTTCAGTGCGACGCACGGCGCATGCGTCGCGGGCTTGGACCAGGGTGAAGGCGGCCGACCATGTTCCCAGCCCCTCAAAGATGCGCCCCTTCGGGGCATCCTTCACACGCTTGCGGAATGTGAACGTCACGACGCCATCGCGCGCGATGTAGATCACGAGGTTCCGGCATCCGGCGTCAGTGAAGTCATTGCCCCGATGCTTGGGGTCCGCGCTCATCTTGCGCAGTAGCGTCTCAGTAAAAACAGTTGTTGCGGCTCTCATGTACAGCTCCGATTTTCAGAAATGGCTTGTTTTATAGGATTTCCCATCTGACACGCGACTATCACTTGCACATCGTTGTCTGGGTAAGGTTCATCCTACCACCATATGACTCTGCAATGTGTCTGCCACGCCCGCATGTGCAAGCGATGGCAATGGTTTAGTCTACTATTTCCCTTGTTTCCAGCGACTTACGAAAAGCCGGTGGCGGCGACCGCTGTTCTACAGGGGTCTACCGATACATGTCAAGTATGTTGGTCGTACTGTGGGAGCCTACATTTTAAGGTCTTTTGCACTTTGTCACCGGGCCGCGCGACTTTCGTCTGACTCTCTGTGTAGAATCGGGGCCCGCCGGCCGGCCTCTCAGACTGCCCGGAATGCGTTGACAGATTGTAGACTCCGCGCCCCGGACTCATAGCTCAGCGGTAGAGCGTTCCCTTGACATGGGAGAGGTCGTAGGTTCGATCCCTACTGGGTCCACCATCAGGATCATGAATGAAACCATTGACCCCCGATGAAATACGACGCGCCCGCGAACGCGCTGGGATAACGCAGACCGAGGCCGCCGCGCTCGTGTTCAACCCCGTGCAGACGTGGCAACTGTGGGAGCAAGGTATGGCCGAAATGAACCTTGGTATCTGGTGCATGTTTCTCGACAAGACAGGGTTAGAGAACCTGTCCCCCTATCGCGAATGGCTCCACGAGTTCGACATCGAGCACGGCGTCCACGACGCCTAAAAAGAAACCCCGGCACTAGGCCGGGGTTCCTCGCCGTTGTTGCGCCGGTTACGGCTCCGCCATCACGCGAGAATCCGCGCGATGTGTTCCTCCATGTACTTCGGTACGTACTCCCAATCAAACGCCTTGTCGTACCCATTGGCGACGGCCGCTTGGTACGCCACTTCGAGCACGGAGGCGTGACGGATCACGGTTTCCCGCAGGGCACACATGCCGTACGCCTCGCGGTAGTCCTCCCACGGGTTCCCCTTCTCCCGGTGGCACCTGAGTTGCAGCAACACGTGTTCCCACATGCACGCGGCGGCTTCGAGGTGCTCGAAGGTGTATTCGTTCGCGTCAGCCATCTTCAGCTCCTGTTTTTAACCGGACCCCTCGCGGGGTTTCGCTGGAATCTCACCAGCTCGTCAGCGGTCTTACTTGTGTTTGCGCGCCGGCCACGCCTTCGGCTTGATCGGCATTTTCCTCACGTCCATGGCGCCCGGCAATTTCTCCAGCCGCTCCGCTAGCCCCTTGTCGAGCTTCGCGCCGGCCCGTTTCACTTGTCCCCGGAGTTTCATCCACCGGGTAATGACGCGCAGCAATTTCGATTCCGTGCGTTCCAAGTCGGCCAGCAATTTCGCCATCTTTTCGTTGGTCATGTACAGCTCCAGTTGTGTAACAGCGCGCGCACCGAAAGTGATGCGCGAGGGGATATTTTCTCATGGCGCTAGTTAGCCTCACCGACCGCGCGCCCTGTTCCGTGTCCATTCAGGGAAGCCCGACGGCCGGCAACCCCGAACAAAAATCGCTTGACACGTTTTTCAATCCCGGACGCCTTGCGGCGTTTCGTCCCTACGCGGGACTCGTCAGCGGGTTACAGGGACAGCGTGCGTTGTGCGAGGAATCCCGCGCGGTTCTCCCCATTGCGTGAGTACACTTTCGCGCGCCACTCGGCCGCATATGCCACGGGCTCGTAGGGTTCCACGTCCTTGACGTACTCCAAGGGGCAGTCGTAGTACGCGGGGCCCATATCCTCGCTGATGGGCTTGTATCCCCAACCGTAGGTATCCGGGACCAGCTTGAAAAGGATCACGTACTTGTGCGGCTTGCCGTCGATGGTGGTGTTCGCGACGCACCACAAGTTGTCCCGGTTTATCGCGTACTTTTCGGCGCGGCATGATTGAACGCACTCCGCGATGATGGCGGCCTTGTTGGCGCCTTGCGTGAAATAGGTACCCATTTTGTACAGCTCCAGACGTGTGAAAACGGCGAAGGGTGCGCGCGTCCGTGCGCGTCCCTTGACCGTTGTCACTCGCCTAGGTGTTTGTTCAGCTCCTCGCGCAGCTCGACCGCGCAGCGCTTCCAGTGCGCGCCGCTGATCGGGCCCGTGTTCATCTTGTCGATGTCGCCGTTCGCGCACAGCTCCGCGTACCGGCGCATCGCTTCGATTACGAATACCTGCATGAGCGGGCCCGACTTGGGGGCGTCCATGACGCGCGCAACGAATTCCTCGTTGGTCTCGTGCGCGCCCTCGATCTTCTTTTTTCTCGGCATGTGTACAGCTCCAAATGTGTAAACGCATACGCCTCGCGGCGTTTCGGGGTTGCCCCCTCGTCAGTGCGTTAGTGGTGGCGCAGTCCGCCCGACAGTTCCCCGACAACAACGCGCGCCAGCTCGGCGCTGACCATGCGCTCAAGTTCCCCGCGTGGAAGCGTGGACTCTTGGTCAACCTGAAAGTACCGCTCACCCACGCGGCAGAACCATGACACCACGTCGCCCGACAGCCGCTCGGAAACGTGGAAGCTCTCGAAGCGCTGGCCCATGCCTTGCCACTTGCACGGCGGCAGAACTTCGAGCATGTCCCAGAACCGTTCGCGCGTGATCTCCTGCGGCGGCTTGGGTCCGTACTTGTCCAGCTCGGCGGCGCTCATTCGCCACCCTTCTCTGCCATCACGAGCGCGGCGATCTTGGCGGCGAGTTCGGCCGTGACATACAGATGATCGACGCGCACGGAATCCGGCCCGGACACTTCGAGCGTGCATCCGCCACAGTACAAGCGCGCGCCACGCGGTTCCGTGTTCAGTTGTTTGGACAGATTCGCGATGGTCGCGGCAGTACCGCGCGCGTACTCCTCGGCCGATGCCTTACGAGCAAGGGCGCGCGTGTAAAGGATGGTCGCGCCGGGAATCAGTCGGCGCGTGATGTCGCGCGCGATTGCATCGGCGCCGCGCTCGAAGCTCACGCCTATTTCATACGTGGGCGCCGTGCCGTTCTTCTTCTCGTCGTATCCGATGACATCGGACCAGCTCTGATGTCGGGCGCCGCCGTCGCGGTCGTTGATCGGCGGCAGGTCCAGGCTCACCGTGATTTTCTTCTCATGGCTCCTGTAGCTCATCCACAGGGGCAACGCGGCGCCCGTGGTTAGCTTGGCGTTCCAATAGTTCTCATCGGGATCAGGTGCGCGCGTGACGGTACCGCCTAACGCCTTGGCGATAGCGGCAACGACGGCGCGAAAGTCGCGCTTTTGTTCAGGGGTCATGGGTACAGCTCCAGTTGATTGCGGAAGGGATTCACAGAAGGGCTGGCGCTCTCACACGCCAGCCCGACTGAAAAGCCCCTCAGCCCGCGCGCGCCCTCTGGTCGTAGCCAATGGTCTTGCGCAGGAACAGCGAGGCGCTGATCGCGCGCGACTGGCCCACAAGTAACCAGTTCTCACGGCGTGCGGCTTTCACGTGCTGCCGGCGATGCTCGCGCCACGTCTCACGCGTCGCGCCTTGGGTCTCGTGAACCATGCGCGACGCGTAGCGTGCACGACGTACGTGCGCGTCGCGGTGCTTGCGGTAGTCGGACAGGTCCCAGCGACGGGCGCTCACAGCGGGCGCCCCGTGTAGACGTTCAGGCCGAAGCGCACGCCATCGTGACCGGGAATCTTCGCGCTACCGTTTGAACTCGCGACGATGATCGTTTTGCCCGTGCTCGACGGGCCCAGACGCGCGGACAAGTCCACGGTGATCGTCAGCAAGTTGCCTTTGACTTCGGTTTTTACGTTTTGCATTTGATACAGCTCCGAGTGATGAGGCGCGAGATTGCGTCTCCCCTTGCACCCTCCCGTGAGGATGCAAGAGGCGGCGCAAGTCAGCGCAGCTCGGCGCCCGTGTCGTACCACTCGCGCGCAGGGTCCGGGCCCTCCTCGGACGGCGTGGCGTTCAGCTTGGGGAACAGGTCGGCGACCGGCACGCTCGCGCGCACAGTGGCCACGCCGTCAGCGCTGACCGCGTAGCACGAGCCGAGTTCGGGAGTCTCGCCGACCCATCGCGCGGCGAACTTCTGCGCGCCCGCAAGGGTGCGAAAGGTGCGCGACTTGCTGAAACGGTCGATGGTGCGGACGCGGACGATGATCGGGGCGGCGCTCACGAGAGCACCGCCCAAGCCGCGACGCACGCGGCGACAAAGCCGGAGACGGCGAAAACAACGGACAGCGTATTGAGCGCGCGTTCACGGCGGCGCGAGCGCTCACAATGCGAGACAAAGCGCACGGACGGACGGCGCCGATAGTTGGACGCGGAAACGTGGAACGAAAAGGGATTCATGTGGACAGCTCCGAGAGGCGGAATGCCTCGCGATGCGCCCCCACGGGGAGACGCATCACGCGACGCTCAGCCGATCAGGCCGGCCTTGCGCATGTAGGCGTCAATGGTCGCGGCGAACGCGTGCGGGTCAGCGTCTGGCGCCGAGTGGTCCGCAATGATGTCGTCACCCTCGCCGCAGACAAACGAAACGAAGAAGCGCTTGGGCGCGTCGGGATGCTTGAAGGTCGCAGTGGAGACGTCCACGGCAAACACGGCGTCAATCATCGCGGACTCAGTGCGCGTCTGTACGCAATCGCCGCCGTCGTGGACGTTGTGCGGCTGCCAGCCGGCAGCACGAAGGGCGCGGATCACGCCACGCACTATTGAGCGCTCGCGGGCGATGCGCTTCTCGTTCTCTTTGTCAGTCATGTACAGCTCCGATTCAGGTTGTAGTGTCGGGCCTCACGGTGTCTGCTCTCACACAGACGTAGCTCGGCCCGGTGTGACGTGTAGCACGGCCGACAGCATACGTACAAGTCCCGTACTGGTAAGAGCTTGAAGTTCTGGCGATTAAAGGCGCAAGCTCGCAGGGGAGGAGGGGCGGGAGGATGAGTCCATCCTGATACGTCTGTCTCAGGACGTCCTGATACTGGTAGTTAGACGTCTATAGACGTCAGATGTCTACGAGGAAAGACAAGATGGAAGAGACGTCTAAGGACGTACCCGTATGGACGGATCAGGAGGGCTCAGAGTCCGGGCCTGATACGGAACTCGCTGTCATGCTGCTGGCTGCTGGCGCCTCTCAATCGTTTGTGAGGACCAAGGCCGGCTTCCCCACTCAAAGGGCCGTGCAGGCGTTCTGTCGGGACGATGATGTCCGGCGAGAAGTGGAAGCGTTGGCAGGTGAGCGGGTGCGGCGACTTGGGAAGAGAGCCACGGTATGTCTCGAAGAAATTTTAAACACACCACAGACGGACCTGCGCGCCCAGGTGCTCGCCATCCGCACCGCGCTGGAAGTGTCCGGCGAGCTGAGGGCCGGCGCCGTGCTGCCGGCGAAGAGTGTGCGGGAGTTGTCGGTGGGCGAACTCACCGAACTGATTGCAGCCACTCGCAGCGAACTCGAAGCCCGAGAGGGTAGACAGCGGGCAGGCAGACAGCCGCTAACCTTAGATTCCTGAGGGTAATCAATATCATAGGGTGGCGCACCACATCCCTTCTAGGCATGTGGCCAAGGCGCAGGGTTATCCGCTTCACATAATGCAGTAGCTAGCCACTTGCCATAATGCAGCGCGGTTCCATTGCTTTACATAATGCGGTCCGCCCCCCGGCCGCCACCGGAGTGCGCGCGTCCAATCTGATCTTCGACCCACCTCCAAAATTTCCCCCTACTCCAAAACGCCAACTGCAAAGCAGAAGCGCAGTCTGGCGCAGCCAGAAGCTCCGTTGCAGAAGCACTACAGGTGACGACCGTGCACGGTGTACACGTGTACGTATAAAGTCCTATGCCAGACGTCCAACATAAGTTTAGGCTGCCTGATCCCTGCTGAGAGCTGGACGAATCGCGAAGGAGCTGCGATGCCTGACGAGAGTGCACGGAGTGCCTATCTAGGTGATGGCGTGTACGTGCAGTACACGCCCGACACCGGCCAGCTCTGGCTGATGGTGTCCCGCCCCGAAAACCCCGATCCCCGTGAGCCGCCCAAGATGCGGATCGAACGGGTGTGCCTGGAGCGTGAGGCGTACGAGGCGCTGACCCGCTTTGCGGGTGAGTGCTGGCCGGATGCAGGGCCATGACCGTCGATGCAACGGAAACACAACTTACCGAGGAGGCAATCATGACGAGCAAGCGAGGCAAACGTCCGGGACTTCGGGCCCGCAGTAAAAACGCGAGGGGAAAGAAGCCAGAGAAGTCGATCACGGTTTCGTTGATGATGGATCGGGACGTGCAGCGACGACTTGATAACATCGCACGCGATGCGTACACCGACCTTCCGACCACAGCGCAAGTGCTGCTCGCGACGGGTATGCACATGGGTACCAACGCGACGGAAGCGGCGCTGAAGGAAGCGATGGATGCGGTCCTTGGGCTTCAAGTGAAGCTCAACAGTTGCCGTCAGATCATGGAAGTGAACGACCCGGTGAACGCGCGCACGATCTTCGGTCCTCCAGTTCAATCACCTGCGCAAGCAGAAGCGCCGTCGCCGCAGGCGCAACCGCCGCCTCCGAGCGGCCTTGCCGAAGACGTTTACACATGAAGCCCAAGCGGGAGGCACCTGTGGACATCCACCCCGATCAGGCCAACGAGCGCCAGTTGTACGAGATGGCGGACTTTTTGGATTCTGGCTACCAGTCGTTTGTGCAACAGGTGAAGTTGGCCCCCAAGCAGTTGACCCCCGGCGCCTTCATGGCCGGGGCGAGTCTGGTGCTGAAACTCTTGGAGCACTTCAGAACTTCCGGGTACACAGAGGCCGATGAGCGGTTCCTAACAGGGCTTCTGGTGCACGAGGTCAATGACTACATGAACAAAAACAAGTTGCGCCTGGAGTGGGAGCCGCACGTGCCGAGTCGGTGGCAGCAATGAGCGAGGACATCGAACGGCTGCGCACGCTCGCCAAGTTCATCAACAATCAGGCGTGTCTCACGGATGAGAAATCCCCGCAGCCGGGACCGGGTGAAGTCAAGTTGAACAACGAGGAGGCGCAGCTCGTCGCCAACACACTCTTCGAGCACATCCGTTTTGCCGAGAACCGCGATCACCCGCGCTGGAATTACAGTGCGCTCGCCGACTTTTATCGGCGCCATGGGTTTATCAGCAAGGCGACGCCGATATGTCTGCTGTGCCGGCGCACCCCGATTGGTTGGCCGCCGCCGCTGCAACACCCCGAGCTGCCCAACGTCATTGTTTGCGCGAAATGTCTGGAGGGATGAATCATGAAATGGCCCTATCAATCGACCCCGTATTTATCGGCGCTGCCCGGAGTGGGCGGCCCCGGCCTTGATGTGAGTCGCGGGGATCTTCCCTCGAAACTCTATTTCGTCACGTCCACCGAATGGGTCAAGGAGGGCGGGCCCGATCCGCGCGGGCCTAACTGCTTCTCCGGCACGTTCTGGTGGTGCTGGTACGCCGACCAAGGCGAGGGGTTCCATAAGTGGATCATTCCCGAGGTCGGCGGTTACTGCTTTTGCGGCTGCGGAATGAACACGCCCGAGCGTGCCAACTTCGATTACTTGGGCCATGCGGCCCCCGGCGCGGGCCTTTTCGTGCAGACCGCAGCGGTGGGCGTGCGCGCCAGCAACTCGCGCATCTGGCACCTGCCCTCCTGGCTGGGGGACCTGCCGTCTCGCGATGGCCCGGATAAGTTTCAGGCCGATCAGCGTGACTGCTTGCAGGCCAGCTCCAGCACCCAGGAAATCGGTAACGTCGCCTTCATCAACTGCGAGGCGCGCTTCGGCATGGATGAGTTGGTGCAGGTCTGGTACGACACGCACGGCACCTCGTGGATTCGGGGCGCGATTTTCGACCCGCTGCACACCCCGCCCGACTTTGCGATGGAGGATGGCAGTCACCACGAGGCCGGCGCCGATCATGGCTTTGGGCATCTGGTTGGCGGGCGCACTGACTACTCACTCGCCATGCAGTCACTCTACGCGCACACCACGGATCGAAACCCGCTGGTCGCGGCACCGAATCACGCCCACATCAACAACCTCCACTACAACCACGGGCAGCCCGATGTGGGTCGCGGCGCTGCCGTCAAGGTCGATGACAACGGCGATCACAACGCCACCGAAGGGCGCACCATGCAGTTCAACATGGCCGGCTGCGTGAGCGTGCGCGGACCCAACCAGGGTGATGAAATCGTGCTGGCGGAAGTGCAGGACGTGACGCCGGGGTCAAGCGGTCACGGCGCGCACAACAGCGAGTTCGGTTGGCCGCAGCCTGCGAGCCAAGAGGGGTTTTTCGTCAAGCAGGACGAGGGGTATCTGAAGCCCACCTTGCGCCCCGGCGCGTGGCCGCTCGGCCTCGGGTTCAACTACGAGGGTGTCTTGCGCCCGTGCCGCGACGCACTCGCGCCCACCGTGCAAGAGGGCTTGGCGTTCACGCAGCTCGTGCGCGAAACGGTCGGCTGTATGCCGAATCGCCGCTACCTGTACGAAGGCGGCTTGAATGATGTCTTCGATCAAATCGACGCGGCGATTCGCGGCGTCAAAGACACAGCCTCCCAGTTCGTCAACACGGTCGAGGAAGCCGGCGGCTGGTCGGATGTGTCGGCCGCAAACCCGGCGCCCGATCATCACGCGCCGCTGCCCGTGGGGGCAGATCGCGACGAGGTGGTACTGGATGGCGTGTTCTCTGACGGCAGCTCGAGGATCGGATACAGCAAACTGCGTGCCTGGGCCATCGAACAGTACTTCTACGTACTGGGTAGGTAGGGGTGTGCAGCTCCGCCAAAAAGTGTTTTTACACACACGCCGCCGCGCGGCGCGAGGCGCGGCGCAAAATGACGCGATTGCGGCGAGTGATCCTGCGTGTCTATCGTTGCGAGGAATGCAAACAATGGCACATGACATCGACCCCGCAGCTTCAGAACTTGGAGACAGCAAAATATCAGCGGCTACGCCGGGAGATTCTGCTGTAGAGGTGAAGGCCGGCGTGCCCTTCTTCCTCGTGACGGCGTACCGCTGGGGCTGCACCAACGAGCACGCGTATCACATCTACGGCGGGCCGGATCGCACCAAAGCGCTTGCCATGGCGCGCGCCGAAAACGCGGATCGCGGCGGCAAGTACGCAACCGTGGTGTGGGAGTTCGATGGCGATGGCACCGACTATCGCAACATCGCCTACTTCCAGTCCTCGGCCGAAGGCGAGGAGTACACCGGCCCGCATCACAATCATCGCATCGACTTCTACGAGCGCGTGGGCCAGTTCCTGAATGAAGCGGCGACGGGTACGGCGTTGCTCCCGGACCCGAAGAACGAGCGGCACATGACCTATCAGGCGGTCGGCCCGCTGCCGGACTTCCTGCTTTCGGAGCTGGAGCGTCAGCGCCGCTTCTTGAAGATATGGGAAGACAACAGCAGCGACCTTGCCAAAGGCGGCGCTCAGTCCACCAACGCGTGAGGAATCCCCATGTTCACGAGAACCGAATACGAGGCGGCCATCGAACGGGTGCGCAAGCTCGCCTACATGGACCCGGAAAAGCCAACTCCCGAGTCCGATGAGCTGATCGCGCTCGCCGAGGAGTGCGAGGCGTACGAGCGCGCGCACTACCCGGAGATGTTCGCGAAGCCAGATGCTCATTAGGATCACAGCGCGACACTTCTGCGCCGGCATCGCGTACGAGCGAACGGGCGTGCGCCTTGCGCCGATCTTGAAATACATGCGCGGCTGGACGGTGCGAGAGATCAGCGCGTACTGCAAACAGAAGGGCTGGAGCTTCGAGGTGGTTGACATGACGTAGGTACTTCAACGGAGGCCCTATGTCTCGCTCACTTCGCCGCCATCGCGCGGCCGTCGCTCGCGTGCGAGCGCTGCGCATCATCAGTCAGTGCTGGGGTTCACGCCACGGGGTCAAACGCCCGTGGCGCGAACTGTCACGCTCGGTCATGAACGAACCTGGCTGGTGGGTTCACGATTGGATGACCGTCCCCGCTCGCCGCATCGAGAAGCGCTTCGAGCACGCCATCGCGCGCGGCCTCGACGCCGACGCCGTGTCTTGGCCGGATAACCGCAAGCCGCACAAGTACTACTGGTAACGACCGGCGTCTGTAGACACCTGTCACTCCGGTAGCGTACCTTGCGCGCGGGGTGCAGGTGTCAGCGTGGGATGGAGCGAGCAATGGCGTATCCCCCAGCGTATGCACGCGCGTATTCATTTACGGACTTCGAGACCACCAATCCAGGTGAGCCGAAGCCCGGCAACAAACTCGACACTGAATACGATGCCGTTGCGAACGCGCTGACCGGCACGCAAACCGCACTTGCGCTGATTCAGCGCGCAGACGGCGCGCTCGCCAACGATTCTGTTGGCGAAGACCAGCTCCAAGACGGCTTGCTCGACGGCATCACCGACGGCGTTACCGCCGACGCTGAAGCGGCTGCCGCCGCTGCCGCTGCGTCCGCTGCTGCCGCCGCAAGTTCTGCGGCGGACAGCGACGCATCCGCCTCCGCCGCCGTCACCGCAGCCAATGAAGCCGATGGCGCAGCCGCTGCCGCTGGCGTTTCGCAAGGCGTCGCGCAGACGGCGGCGACGAACGCCGCCACCTTCGCCGACAACTCGCAAACTTCAGCGGACGCCGCGCAGACAGCCGCGAACTCCGTCATCAACTCGGTCTCTGAAGCGCAGATGCACGAGGAAACCGCCTTCAAGTGGGCGGAGTACTTGGCCGCCCCTGTCATGCCCGCGCCTCCTGGCTGGCCCGAAGCCGTGGACGACGGCATGTTTTCGGCCAAGTGGTGGGCGCTGCGCGCGCGCGAGTACAACGCGACCGACACCATTGACTTGGGCACCGCAGGCGCGAACGTCGGCGCCGCGTTCGACATCTGGGACGCGATCCCCGGCAATGACTTGGGGGTCGGGCAGACCTACGCGACGTGGGGTACGCCCACGAAGACCTACGTCCTGATCGACCGTAGCAACCCATCGAACCCTGCGAGCTGGACGAACATCACCGGCGGCCCAGGTCCCGCAGGACCGCCTAACACGCTGACCGCCGGCACCATCGCCACGGGCATTCCTGGCTCATCGGTCATCGTGTCGATCACCGGCACATCGCCGAATCAAGTCCTGAACATGACGATCCCGGCAGGCGCGACCGGCGCCACGGGCCCGACCGGCCCCGCAGGTCCACCGAATGCGCTTGCCATCGGTACCACGACCACGGGCGCCGCTGGCTCGGCCGCTGCCGCGACGATCACCGGCACCGCCCCATCGCAGACCCTGAACCTAACTATCCCGCAAGGCGATCAGGGCATTCAGGGTATCCAAGGTATTCAGGGTATTCAGGGTCCTGCCGGCCCGCAGCCGCCACTTGCCAACGTCACGGGTGTCATTGGCCTAACAGCCGTCAACGGTGTCTCAACCAGTGCGCCGCGCGCCGACAGCTCTCCGGCACTCTCGCAAGCCATTGCGCCTGTGTGGTCGGGCATTCACACCTTCAACAACGTCGTGAAATTCCGCGAACAGGCGGACCCCGGACTCGCGGCGGCCGGCGAGTACTGGATGAACCCGCAGAGCGACAACGGCATCACGCGGATGTACGTGCATAACTCGCGCGCTACGTGGGTGCTCAATCAGGACAACTACATCGTCGGCCGCAACACCTCGGGCGCGACCATCCAGAAACTGCGCGCCGTTCGCGCGGTAGGTGGCTCGGCCAATCGGCCGACGATTGGGCTCGCCGATGCGAGCTTGAATCAGACGGCGGGCGGCATCACCGGGGCGACGGTCGCCAACAATGGCTTCGTCGAAGTCATGGTTATCGGCGTCGTTGCGGGCGTTGACACCTCCGCGTGGGCGGCCGGCACGAAACTGTTTCTCGGAAATGCCGGCGTTCTCACCAGCACTCCGCCCGCCTACCCGGCCGCGCTGCAACTCTTGGGCGTGGTGCTCGACTCGCACGCCACGCAGGGCTCGGTCTACGTCACGCGCACCTCGGATGTCCGCGCCGGTTTGTTAGCCGGCGATGCGTTCGCGAATCCAACCGCAAGCGTAGTGCTGACTCCGGTCAACGGCTCCGCCGCGACCTACATGCGCTCCGATGCGGCGCCCGCGCTGAGCGTTGGCATCTCGCCCGGCTGGACCGGAACGCATACCTTCGGCGGTGCCGGCAGCAATCAAACGACCTCGCGCATCGCCTCACGCGGCCTCGTGAACGCATTCGAGTTCGGTCACTCGAATGGCGCCGGCTACGCCTCGACCTTGGGATACGCGCGCCAGAACGGCAGGCCGTTCTTGGCTTTCCACGCAGAACATGGCACCAACGACAACAGCTTCATGACGCGCGGAGTCATTGGCCGCGTCATCACGACCGATGCCGCAGGCGCGCTCCTCTTCGGCCGCGTTCCGGTCGCGAGCGCTGACAACCAGGCGCTCACCACCGACTTCTACGTTCACTCGAACGGCACCGTGTTCTTCAACGGTGCGGTGGATGTCGCCGGCTCCATGACCATGAACGCGCTGACGAATGTCATCACGAACGCGGGCGGCCCGGTACTCAAGTACATCGACAGTGACGCCGCGACGGACGACAAGAACTGGCGCACGCGAAACAACAACGGCGCGTACATCGTTTCATCCGAGAACGATGCCGGAACCGAAGTCGGGCAAGCGCTCAACTTCGTGAAGGTCGCGGGAATCATCACGACGATGAACTTCGGCAACGTGACGCATAACCCCGCATTCAACTTCCTTGGAACCGGCACCGTCAGCGTCGCAGGACAGATGCTCATCGGCGCCGCGACCGGCGGCGCGCAAGGCACCGGCACCATCAACGCGACGGGGCTGTACATCAACGGCGTGGCGGTGACTGCTGGCGGCACGACCGCAGGAAACCCCACCGCAACGATTGGCATCACTGCTGTCAATGGCGTGGCGACGACCTACCTGCGCAGCGACGCCGCCCAGGCACTGAACCAAGCCATAAACCCGGTGTGGACCGGCACGCACTTTTGGTCGTCCTTGTCGCCCAACCTCACGCTGCTTGAGTCGGATCAGACAACCGACGAGCAGAAGTGGCGCCTCATCGTCAACACCAAAGTCCTCACGTTGCGCACCTACGATGGCGCAGAAGCCACGTCCGCCGTCGCCCTGCAAGTGACGCGCGGCACCGGCACGGCGATCACGAATGTCTCGCTCGGCAACGCGACTAACAACCCCACGTACAGCTTCCTCGGGACCGGCGTCGCAACCGTCAACGGCTCGATTGTCATCGGCGCGCCCACGGGCGCCTCAATGGGTGTCGGCACCATCAACGCGACCGGCGTCTACGTCAACGGCGTCGCGCTCACGGCGTCGGCAGCCGCTGCAAATCCGACCGGCACCGTTGGGCTCGCCGCAGTCAATGGAGTCGCGACGACGTTCCTCCGCAGCGACGGTGCGCCCGCGCTTTCGCAGGCCATCGTGCCGACGTGGACCGGATCGCATACGTTCTCGGCCGTACACACCGGCATAGCTGGAACCATACTCCTATCTAGTTCGGCCCCTAGCATCGTCATCTATGAAACAGATTCCACTGCAAGCAACCGAGCGTGGCGCATCTTGGGCCTCGCCGGGACGCTTCAGTTTGCACTCAGCGACGACGCCGGTGCGGGAACGAAGAACTTTCTGCGCGTCCAGCGGTTGTTGGCAGTCGTGGCCGACTTGGAGTTTGGCAACGCGACCGATAACAACACGTTCAACTTCCTCGGCACCGGGCTCACGACGCTAGGCGGCGCGCTGACCGTCGTCGGCGCGACGGTGACGCTAGGGGACGGGGCTGCTACGGGAACCATCACAGTCCCTGCCGGCGCTGCTGCCGGCGCGCCTATCAACATTACCGGGGGTGCTGGGACAGGCGCTAGCAACAACGGTGGCGCTATCACAATCACTGGTGGGTCAGCCGCCGGTGCGGCCGGTAATGGTGGGTTAGTCAACATCTTGGGTGGGACGCCAACTGACGGCAATGGTGGCATCGTTCAGCTTACGGGGCGCGCTGGCGCCGGCACGAATCGCGCGGGCGGTAACGTCAACATTACCGCAGGGAACAACACCGGCACAGCAACCGCCGGCAGCGTGACCATTACTGCGGGTGGCCTCGCGACCGGCACGCAAGGCGCGATTCGGTTCCGCACCGGCACGGGCGGTGTGGATCGTCTGTATATCAACGGTGATGGCTCATGGGGGCTCGCCGCTGCGGCAACGGTTGGCACGGCCGGGCAGGTACTAACTAGCCAAGGTGCCGCGCCGCCCATCTGGACAACGCCCGCCAGCACGCCGACAACTATCTCACTGGCGGACGGCTCGAACATCGCGCCGACGCTGCGGTACATCAGCGAAACGAACACGGGCCTCTACCGCGCTGGTGCCGGGATCATCGGGTTCGCGACCGCAGGCGCAACGGGCGCGCTCTTGTCTCGCGGCATTCTTAACCTCATCGGCGGCGGCGCGGGAGCGGCCAACACAAGTTACGTGTCGTTTCTGGACTCCGCGAGCGTCACCATCGGGAACGTGGGCGACATGGGCGGGAGCGACAGCCACATCACCCTCGCCGCATCGGCTTCGGGTGCCAACGTCGTTATCACCGCTGGCAGCGGCGGCATCGTCAACATGACCAGCGCCGCCCAGGCTCCGAGCTTCACGAGCACATCGTCGCGCAAGATCAAGCGCGAGACCGGCACGCCGAAACTTGCCGCATCGATCTTGGCGAAGCTGCGACCGCTGCTGTATCGGCTGCTCGACGGCGACGACCGCGAACAGTTGGGACTCATCGCCGAAGAAGTCCGCGAGGTGTGCCCGCAGCTCTCAGACGGCAAGGCCGTCGCCTATGACCGCCTCGCGATCCTCCTGCTCGCCGCATGGCAGGAAGAGCACGCGGAGGCTGCATGACAACCGGCTACATCGCGCCGGCCGGCGACCTCGACGCGCTCTTCATGCCGCGTACCAGCACCGCTATCGCCAACGTCGGCTTTTTGAGCAACGGCGGCGTGGACCTCGCGCAGCGCTTCGAGCCACGCGGCGCAATTACTGCGATTGCAAACACCGGGTTCAAGTCAGGTGCCAACGACTTGGCGACGCTCTTCAGGGACATCGCCTCAGGTGCGGTCAGCATCAGCAACCTGTCGGCTGCGAATTCAGACGCAGGCACGGTGACCGCGCTCTACCGCCTAACAAGCGGTGGCGACATCTTCGCGAATAACGGCACCTCGTCAGTGATCGACCGGGGCGACTGGATTTCGCCCAAGGTCAACATGAGTTTGTATTCCGCGCGCGTGACACCGCAGAGCGGTACATCGCCCGGCGGCGCGGGCAACAACGTGTGGCTCAATTTGGGCACCAACCGCGAATGGAGCATCTCCGGCGTCAGCCTGAACTTCTCGGGCTTCCTCGTGGAAATCAGGCTCGATTCCACGGGCATCGTGCAGAGCAGCGCAACGATCAGTCTCCAAGTCCACTAACTACGCGAGGCATTTATGAACGGACAAACAAACGGGGCGGCAGGACCGCCGACCATGAACGTGAACCCACGCGACGCGGCCGTATTCGCGTTGCAGTTTCTGGAGCACGTGACACACACGCACGCGCAGCGGCAGGCCTATGACATGGCCGTTGGCATGTTGCAGGCGATTGCCAGCGGGCAGGTCGTCCTGGCGCCGCCGCCCGCCCCGGTCGCGCAGACGCCGGAAGTGAAGGCGGACGAGCGATGAAAATCGTCGCGCTTCTCGTCGCTTTCCTGATGAGTGGTTGCGCGTTGCAGCGCGTGCCCACTCGCACCGACGCGAATGAAAAGCGCGACGTTCCCACCGTGCTCGTGGTGTGCATTTTTGCGAGCTGCCGCGACGCTTGCCGAAAGCCAGTAACGCCGCCATGAGAAAAAAGAAAACGCCGACCCCTTCCTCCAGCTCCCGCGAGGGAGAAAGCGCGCCGGACCTGCACGCCTCGCGGCAAGCTCCCGGCACGCGGAGGGAGGGGATCGGCCTCGACGACGCCGAGGAGACCGAAGCCATCGAGTCCCTTCGCACGCGACTGGAGGCGATGGAGCGGCTGAAGGTATTCAAGGAAGCGCGCGACGATTTTCTTCTGTACTGCCGGCTGCTCATGCCATCGCCAGATGACCCGGACGACCTGTCGCAGTCCATGTACGAGGTCGCGAAACATCACAAGATTCTCGCCGCCGCGCTCGAACAGGTGGACAAGGGCGTGTGGCCCAGGTTGATCGTCACCATGCCGCCCAGGCACGGCAAGACGCAGCAGATCAGCAAGTTCTTTCCGGCGTGGTTCACCGGCCGCGACCCGTACCGTTCAACGATCATCGCCACCTACAACGATGACTACGCCGGGGACATCGGCCGCGACGTGCGCGATGTGCTGCGCCATCCGCGCCACCAAGACATTTTCCCGCTCTGCAAGCTGAAGACCGGCGCGCAGGGCTCCGACCGAATCAAGACCGCGCAAAACGGGCAGCTCTCATTCGTCGGTCGCGGCAGTTCATCCACCGGACGCGGCGGCCATCTACTGATCGCCGACGATTTGATAAAGGACGCCGAGGAAGCCGACTCGCCCACGATCCGCGAGAAAATATGGCAATGGTTTGTGAAGGTGTTCCTCACTCGCCAGATGCGCGCGGGCTCCTGCGTGGTGCTGGTGATGACGCGCTGGAACGAGGACGACATCGTGGGTCGTCTCACCGATCCGCACAACCCGGCGTACAACAAAGACGAGGCGTCGAAGTGGAAGGTGCTGAACCTGCCCGCCATCGCCGAACTCAATGACCCGATGAAGCGCCGGCCCGGCGAGGCGCTGTGGCCGGAGCGCTTCCCGCTGCCGATGCTCGAAGCGCAGAAGCGCATCGATCCCACCGGCTTCATGGCGCTGTATCAGCAGCGGCCATCGCCCGAAGAAGGATCGTTCTTCCGCGCCGCGTGGATGAAGACCTACATGGTCACGAATCGCCCGAAAGCCGAAGAGATGCGGATTTACGCCGCGTCCGATCACGCCATTGGCACCGACCGCAAGAAGCACGACGCGTCGGTGATGCTCATCGCGGGGGTCTGTCCTAACAAGTACCTGTGGTTATTAGACTGTTACTGGGATCGCAGACCCCCCGACCAAACCGTCGAAGCCATGCTCGACATGGTGCAGCTCTGGAAACCGTCGTTCTGGTTCGCCGAGAACGAGGCGATCCTCAAGTCCATTGGCCCGTGGATTCACAAACGAAAGATCGAGCGCGGCCTCCCCGTCGTGATCGATTCGATCCCGGTCCACAAAAACAAAGAGGCCATCGCGCAAAGCATCGCGGGCCTCATGCAAGCCGGGCGCGTGGTGTTTCCACGGGCCGCCCCGTGGTTCCCGGAAGCTAAACACGAGCTGATGCACTTCCCGCACGGCACCAACGATGACTTTGTGAGCGCGATTTCACTCATGGGCCTGAAGGTGTTGCAGCTCATCGCAGGCACGCCGCAGCGCGACGTGACCTCGCCGACTCAGGGCACGTACGGCTGGTGGAAAAAAGAAATGGAATATCAGAGCAAGTTACGCGACGCGCCGCAGCTCGCGGAGGTGTGGTGATGATTATCAAGGGTTACGACATCGATGTACCTGAAGCGCGCGCCGCCCTCGTGCTCGAAATGCAGGAGGAAGTACGCTCTGACAAAAAGCACTTCTCCCCCGCGTTCAAGCAGATGCTCGATGACATGGAGGTTGCATGGACGGGCGCGGCACGCTCATGGCCGAAGACCAACTACCGCGTGAACATCACGCAGCGATTCGTACGCCAGAAGGTCGCGAGCCTGTACGCGAAGAACCCGCGCGCGCTCGCCAAGTGCCGCCCGCGCATGAAATACAAGTTCTGGGACGGCACGATGCAGCAATTGCAGATGGCCGCGCAGGGTCAGCCCGACCCCATGCAGGCCATGGCGATCATGCAGGACGTGCAGCAGGGCAAGGCCGAAGAGGAGATGTACAAGAAGCTCGGCAAGACGCTGGAGTGCTGCTTTCACTACTACATCGATGAACAGATTCCATCGTTCAAATCGCAGATGAAGCGCTGCGTGCGCTCCGCCGTGCAGACCGCTGTCGGGTACGTCAAGTTGGGGTTTCAGCGTGAGACCGACTTATCCCCTGACAACAAGGCGAAGATCGCCGACAGCCAGCAGCGCCTCGCGCACATTCAGCGCTTGATGGATGAAGTTGGCCCGGACGGTGACAAGACCACATACGACGCGGAGACCGAAGAGCTGCGCCTTGCCGTCGAACAACTGCGCAAGGAAGCCACGGTCATTATTCGCGAGGGCCTGGTGTTCGACTTCCCGCGCCCGACCGCCGTGATCCCGGACAGGAAGTGCATCGCGCTCGATGGCTGGATCGGCGCCGACTGGTTGACCGAAGAGCTGTTCATGACGCCCGATGAGGTGAAGGAGTTCTACAAGCTCGACCTGTGCGGTGTGGCGACGCCGGCCGGCGGCGCAAATTACGCGGCCTACTCCACCAATGGCGTTGAGTATCGCCAGAACCCACGCGCGGACATTTCCGGCACGCACAACGACCTGTGCTGCGTCTGGATGATGTACCACAAGCCCACGGGCCTGAAGTTTGAAATGTGCGACGGGTACAAGGACTTCCTGAAGGACCCGGAAGGCCCCGAGGTTACCGTCGAGCGGTTCTTCCCGATTTACGCGCTGTGTTTCAACGAGCTGGAACACCCGACGAAACTGTTCCCGCCCTCCGATGTGAACAACATGACGCCGCAGCAGATGGAGCTGAACCGGCAGAAGGAAGCGCTGCGCGAACATCGCAAGGCGAATCGACCCGGCTACGTGACGCCGAAGGGCGCGCTGTCGGATGGCGACAAGTCCGCGCTCACCGGCGCCGAGGCCAACGCGGTAGTTGAACTCGACGGCATGATGCCGGGCAACAAGGTGCTAGACCTGATCCAGCCGCTGCCGAAGATCGGGGTTGACCCGAACCTGTACGAGTCGCAGACCATCATGGACGACGTGTACAAAACGGTCGGCATGGCCGAGCCCTCCTTTGGTGGCAGCTCCGGCGACACGGCGACGGCCGTCGCCACCGCCGAGCAGGCGCGCACCGCCGCACTTGAAGCGGAGGCCGACCTTTTGAACGACTTCCTGTCGATCCTCGCGCGCGATGCGAGTCAGATCATGTTGGCGGAATTGGACCCGCAGACCGTGACAGAGATTGCAGGCCCCGGCTCCGTCTGGCCGCAGATGAACCGCCAGCAGATTCAGGCCGAAATGTATTTGGAGATCGTCGCAGGCTCCAACGGCCGCCCGAACAAGATTCAGCGCCAGCAGGCACTACAGCAGTTGGTGCCGTTCCTGATGCAGATTCCAGGCGTCAACCCGCAATGGCTGGGACAGAAATTGATCGAGGCCATCGACGACAGCATCGACCTGACCGAAGCGTTTACCGCGAACATCCCTTCGATTCAGATGATGAACGCCGCGCCACCCCCGCAGCCGGGCGGAACGGGTGAAGAAGACCCGGCAGCTCAAGGAGATGAAGGCGCGCAGAACGCCGAGCTTCCGATGACGCAACCGCAGGGAACTGGCCCCGCTTTGCCCGGCCAAGGTGGGCCAGGACGCCCGCCACTCGTGTCGCTTCCCGCCGGCTACGCGTGAGCAACCGACCGTGGTCTATAGACCACGGTAGGCGCGCTGTCGTATATTCCAGCGCGTTCGCTCTCATGAGACGTAGCTGTGGCACCTGACGAGGCACTTTCGACAGAACCCCCGGCGCCGGTGTCGTCACCCGGCAGCGAACCAGCCCCCGACGCAAACGCGCAAGCGCCCGCAGAGTCGTCACCTGCGAAGGACGAGGACAAGAAGACCCTACTGGATGCCGTCAAAGGCGCCCTCGATGTCAAAAACATCGAAGACGAAGACGAGCCGGTAGACCTCAAGTCCAAAGCGGAACCGTCCACCGCCGAAGGCGATAAGTCAGAGCCGAGTGCTGACGCGAAACCAGATACGAAAGACGACGTGAGTGACGATTCGTTGCTCGCGGCGCTGGACAAACTGAAGGGCGACGTTCCCTTGAACAAGATCGAGCGCTTCCGCGCCGTCTTGGAAGAGAACAAGTCCCTGAAGGGAGCCAACGAGCGTTTCCGCGAAATGGAATCCACCATGGGTGCCATTGGGCGGGACGCGCAGAGAATGGGCATCTCCCAACAAGAGATGGCGCAGCTCTTCGCGTGGCCTCGTTTGCTCGCGAGCGATCCGAAGACAGCGGTCGAACAACTCCAAGAGTTCACCGCAATGTGGCAGCAGAAGATCGGGCACACCCTGCCCGACGATCTGAAACAGAAAGTCGATGACGGCGTTCTGGATGAAGCCACCGCGAAAGAGGTGTCTCAGCTCCGCGCGAGCAGCACCCTTGATCGCAGCCGCCATGAGGCGGATGTCGCCGAGACCGCCCACTCCAACGCCACGCAGCGGACGCGCGAAATTCACGATTCAGTCAACGCGTATCAGGCAGAGCTGAAAGCCCACGACCCCGACTACACGCCGGAAAAGCACGACATGGTGGTCGATGCGTTGACGGCGTTGGTCTCGAAGCATGGCGTACCCGGAACAGTTGCAGACGCACGGTCGATGGCGAAGAACGCCTATGACACCGTGACCAAGCGACTCTCCGCGTTCAAACCGCAGCCTCGCTCACTAGCTAGCCCAACGGTCGGCCGACGACTCAACAAGCCGGCCGAGGCGCAGCCCAAATCGATGCGAGAAGCAATTGAAAACGCACTCGCACGTTAGCTGATCCCACCGGCCTCTCTCGGAGGCTGCACACATGGCTTTTACTGCATCGGAGCTGGCGTCAATTGCGAACGCCGCTCTCGACTTTCATTTCAAGGGGCAGCCGTTGCCCCAGAGCATCCAGGACAAACCGCTCCTGGCACTGCTTGAAGGGGCGCGCAAGACGTTCCCCGGCGGCAAGGGCGACATCACTATCCCGGTCAAGGGCAAGTACAACTTCGAGGGCGCGGCCACCCCGCCCACAGGTTCGCTGCGTGGCTTCACACATGACGACGCGGTTGCGTACGGCAACATCGCCGGCATCGAGCGCGTGAAGTATCCGTGGCGCGAAGTTCACACCGGCTGGAACTGCACGTTTACCGAACTGAAGATCGACGGCATCTCCGTCACTGATTCGGCGTTCGGTGACAACACCAGCAAGCACAGCAAGCGTGAGCTGACGGCGATCAGCAACATCATGCAGGACAAGGTTGAGACCTTCGGTGAAATCACCATGAAGTCGCTCAACACGATGTTCTGGGGTGACGGCACGGCCGATCCGCTCGGCTTTATCGGTGCGCGTTACTTCATCACCGCGACGCCGAATGTCGGTGTTACGGGTGGTTTGGATCGCGGCACGAATACGTGGTGGAGAAATCGTTTTGCGACGTGGCCCGTTGCGACGACCGAACTGCCGAACACGATCCATTCTGAAATGCGCCAGCTTCGCCGTTACGGCGGCAAGCCGACCAAGGCGCTCGCAGGCTCGGGCTTCCTCGATGCGTTGGTGAAGCAGCTCCGTGACAAGGGCTACTACACCGATGCGGGCTGGAGTCGCCCGTCGAGCACGGACATCGCGGTGGCGGACATCCGCTACAACGACCTGATTTTCCAGTACGACCCGTCACTGGATGACCTGGGCGGCGCGTTCGTGAATAGCTGCTACGTGATCGATCCCAAGCATCTGTACATCTACGCGATGGAACAGGAGTGGGGTAAGGACCACGCGCCAGCTCGACCGCACGATGTCTACGCGCTGTTCAAGGCGCGCACGTACACCGCGCAGCTCTGCGCCGATCAGCTCAACTGTCACGCCCTGTTTCAAGTTACTTGAAGCAGCACGCGGGGCGGCGGCGTGCCGCCCCGCTTCTTAACGCGAGGGAAGAGCTATGCAGACACTTAACGCAATGGTGGCGCTCACGGGCGACCGCAACAACATGGTTTGGAAAATGGACCTCTCCCCGGCCGAAGTGCTGCTCTTGCAGTCACTTCACGGCGCGGACGCCGTTCTCCAGATCGAGCCGACAGGCGATGTGAAGCGCGAGCCTCACGAGGAAATCACGCGCTTGAAGGAGTTGTATCCGCTGCACAGCGAACGCATCCAGAACATATGGCGCGACTTCCCCGGCCCGGCGTTCCCCTCACGGATCGACGTGCTTGGCATCAACCCAGTGCTGCTGAAGCCGGCTGAGGCATCGAGGCCCTACACCGTCAGCGCGAAGTCAGCGTGACGCGATGCGTGGTCAAACGCTCGGCGAGTTGTTGAGCGACCTGAAAGCGGAGTGCGGTTACAGCCAGAACGCCGCTCACGGCATCAACAATCGGGATTCTCTCGTGCAAGTCCTGAAACGCACGCAGCGCCGGCTGTGGGGCGATTGGGACTGGATGCACATGCGCGTCTCGCGTGACATGCAGGTGAACTCGGGACAGCGCTACTACAACTGCCCGACCGATCTTCCCTACGAGCGCATCGACGCGGCCGAAGTGAAATTCGGCGGGCGTTGGTTGCCGCTAACTTTCGGCATCGATGAACGGCAGTACAGCATCTACGATCCGCGCGTCGATGAACGATCATGGCCCATCGAGCGCTGGGACATCGCCGAGGACCCGGCCGACACCGCAGGCACGCCCGACAATCGCGGCATGATTGAAGTATGGCCGCTGCCATCCGCCAGCGGCACCGCGCCAGCTCCAGGCAGCGACGATGAGGGCTGGATGCGTTTCACCGGCATCCGCTTCCTGCGTCCGTTCAACGGCGACGCCGACCGCTGCGACCTCGACGGGGATCTGATTGTGTTGTTCGCGGCGGCAGAAGTGCTCATGCGCGACCGTAAGGACGACGCACAGGCCAAACTACAGGCCGGCACTACCCTGTACATGAAACTCCGCGGAAATCAGGAGAAAAACCGCACCTTCAACTTGGGCGGAGATGCGGAGAAGGCAGACCGACAGCCAGAGGTATTTGCACGCCCGGTGCCGTGGTCCTTGGGACCATAGATGCCCTACACCGTCGTCAAGTCATTCGAGCGCGGGATCGACACCCGCAAGCTCATCGACACGACCGAGCCCGGCACGTTGTTAGAGGCGCGCGATTGCCACATCACGCTTGGCGGCGAACTCGAGAAGCGGGCCGCGTTCGTCGTTACGATCACGTTACCCGCGAGCACCGTTGGCTTGTGGGTAACTGAAGGGCGAGTGATCCACACCTGGGGCGACGCGCCAACCGCCACGCCCCCTGCGGGCTTGCCGGCCGGTGTTGTCTATCACGGTGTCCCTGATCCTGACGGATCGCCGTTGACTCACATCCTCAGCGTCGAGGAGTTCAACAGCAACTTGTACGTCATCGCGCAGTACGAGGATAACGACATTCTGCATTGGTGGGGCGGGGACCTGCTGGTAATTCCGCCGCTGCCCCCGACTCCCGGCGGCGGCACGCCGCCCACGAGCACGCCGGGCACCAACCCGCAGACGATGATGTGGTTTCAGCTCATCAACACAGACTCACACGCAGATGTCACCATCACTGGGGTCTATCTAGTCGCGCCCGCGAGTACATACACCTGGGGAACCGACGCGTTTCTCATGCTTCCGCAGAGTGGGACGGAGGGCACTTGGCCGGTCTCCGACGAAGTAGTCACCGCCCCGACGCAGGCGCGCGACATCGCGTTGGCGTGCATGGCGGCAATCAACGACTACATCTTTACGCCCGGCCCAGGTATGCCGCCGGTCGTGCTGCGCTGTCAGTTGCAGGCGACCGCCGACGCATCGCTGACGTTGTGGGTAGAGGCGCCCGGCCCGACCTACAACGGCTGGAAGGTCCTGATACACACAAGCGGCCCGTCCCTCGTGCAACCGAGCGGCGTTGGAGTTCTCTCCGGTGGAACGACGACGCCACCAACCATGTTTTCGGCTCCGACGCCGGCTGCCGATACGCCGGGGGCGCCAATTGAAAAGGGCTACTTCGCCATCGCGCACAACTACCGGATGTTCGCGCTGCAAAACACGAAGCTCAATTATTCAGCTCCGCTCGACCCCTCGAACTGGACGAACACGGACGCAAACGCCGGGTTCATCGATCTATCGATGGTTACGAGCCGCAAGCCCACACTCGTTTCCATGGCCGACTACGGCGGCGACCTTGCGATATTCGGCACGCGACACATTTTTGTTTACATCATCGATGTCGTACCGAGCGGCGACAAAAAGCGGCAGACGATCCACGGCACCGGCACCTTTGCGCCGCACAGCGTCGTGCCGTGGGGCGTGACAGATGTCATGTATCTCGACATCAGCGGCATCCGCTCACTGCGCGCCCGCGACTCATCCGAGCAGGCGTTTTCCGCAGACCTCGGCAACCTGATCGATGACCTCGTGCGGCAGCAGATCGCGACGCTCACCAACGCCCAGAAGATATACAACGTCTGGGGCATCGTTGAGCCGCGTAGCGGCCGTCTGTGGATGGCGCTCTACGACAAGATATTCGTGCTCAATTACTACCCGTCGAGTCGCATCGCAGCCTGGACGTGGTACGACGCGACTGACTTGCCGGTGGACTACATGGTCTCATCGGATGACAGCGTGTACTGGCGCAGCGGCAACGATGTCGTGATCTACGGCAACGAGGATGGCGACGAGTACGACGATAGCGAAGCTCTCGCGCGCATTCCGTACATCGATGCCGGGAAGCCCGCGACCTCGAAGAACTGGACCGGCTTCGATGCGGCGGCCGCCGGCACATGGACAGTGTATGGCTCGTTCGATCCGACGCAGCCCGCCGCGCTCGACTTGTTAGCCACCATCACCAAGAGCACCTACGCACAGCAGAAGATCGCAGTAAACGGCGAATCGCCAGCGCTCTCGTTGGAGTTGCGCTCCACCTTCATCGGACCCGCGAGGATCGGCAATGCAGCCCTGCATTACACCGACAGCACCGCAGACTGAACGCGTGCCCATGCCGGCCCGTTATCACGTCGCGGATCACCGTGAGGTGTGGGACGACGTACTCCACGGTCTCGATGGACTGCTACGCATGTATCCGGACCCGGACTG